>MEHZ011525031.1_pt1 | contig 57771 bp, 63 predicted proteins | sample 897221 | NCBI WGS metagenome assembly MEHZ01 (sample SAMN05514161, study PRJNA337945) | marine metagenome | isolation source: marine surface water | place: Arctic Ocean | collected 2007-12-13 | reverse complement strand
CGATCAGGTAATAGGTGTCATCCACATTGGAGACCCAGTCGCGCAGGGCGTCATTCATCGCGTCCTTCAGGGTCGCGGTCCCGCTGGTGACGGGCACCACCTTGGCGCCGAGAAGTTTCATCCGGAATACGTTTGGTGCCTGACGCTCGATGTCGGTGGCGCCCATATAGACCACGCATTCGAGGCCGAAACGGGCGCAGACGGTTGCCGTGGCCACGCCGTGCTGTCCGGCCCCGGTCTCGGCGATGATGCGCTTCTTGCCCATCCGTCGCGCCAGAAGAATCTGGCCCATGCAATTGTTGATCTTGTGGGCGCCCGTGTGGTTCAGCTCGTCGCGCTTGAAGTAGATCTTTGCGCCGCCAAATTTTTCTGTCAGTCGTTCGGCAAAATAGAGCGGGCTGGGCCGTCCGACATAATGAGTCAGGAACTGGTCCAGCTCTGCCTGGAAAGCGGGATCGGCCTTGGCGGCCTCGTAGGCACGTTCGACCTCCAGAATCAGGGGCATCAGGGTTTCGGCGACATATCGTCCGCCGAAAATTCCGAAATGCCCGGATTCATCGGGGCCAGTGCGATAGCTGTTGGGTTCTGCGCTCATGAGTTTCCGGCGTGGTTATACATCAGGGAATGCGCGCTCAACAGGGCACACATCAAAGGTTTTTCAACTCGTCGAGGAACTCCTCGATCCGGACCGGGTCTTTTCGGCCAGGTTCGGATTCAACACCCGAGGAGACATCCACAATGGCAGCGCCGGAGGCCAGGACCGCCTGAACTACATTGTCAGGGTTGAGCCCCCCGGCCAGCATCCACGGCACTGCCCATTCCTCGTTGGATAACAGGGTCCAGTCGAAGGCTAGCGCGTTGCCTCCGGGCAGGGCGCCTTTCAGGTCTCTGGGGGCCTTGGCATCGAACATCAGCCAATCGACGGCCCCGGCATAGGCGTGAGCTGATTTTACGTCATCGGCATCAGCAATTTTGATGGCTTTCATGACTGGCAACCCGGTGCGCTCGCGAATGTAGAGGCAACGGTCCGGGGATTCCGAACCGTGCAGCTGCACCATATCGAGGGCGGCAACGTCGAGAACCGAATCGAGCAGCGCATCCTCCGGGTCGACAAACAGACCCACTTTCACAACCCCGTCCGGGACGAGCGCGACCAAAGAGGCGGCCTGAGCCGGGTTCACCGCGCGCGGGCTGGGTGGGTAAAAGACCAGTCCCACGAAACGTGCGCCGGCGGTGACCGCCGTCCGCATCCCGATTTCATCGTTGATGCCGCAAATTTTGGCCAGCACGTTCATGGGGTGATCCCGAGTTCCTGAGCAATGTGGTTCGCCGCCGCCGCCGGGTCATCTGCGCCGGTGATCGGTCGCCCGATGACAAGAATATCGGCGCCACGGTCGCGCGCCTGGCGCGGTGTGGTGATGCGCTTCTGGTCACCCGTCGCGGCCCAGTCCGGGCGGATACCGGGAACGATAAGCTTGAAGTCTGGGCCACAGGCAGCGCGGAGGGGTTCGATTTCGGCCGGCGAGCACACCACCCCATCGAGGCCGTGCGCCTGGGATAGTTGGGCCAGCCGGACGACTTGTTCGGAGGCGGGTGATTTCTGGCCGACCGCATCGAGATCAGAATCATCCATGCTGGTGAGCACGGTGACGGCGATAACGAGGGGTCGGGTCGCACCACCAGCGGTCTCGGCAGCTTCGCGCGCGGCGTCGAGCATGGCCGGTCCGCCTGAGGCGTGGACATTGACGATTCCGGCTCCCAGCCCCGCTACGGCGCGTACCGCACCGGCGACCGTGTTGGGGATATCGTGAAATTTGAGATCGAGAAAGACCGGCAGGCCAAGGTCGACGATCCGGCGCACGCCGTCAGCGCCATTGGCGGAAAAGAACTCCAACCCGGTTTTGACCCCGCCCACATGACCGCGCGCGGCGCCAGCCCAGGCCAGGGCCTGGTCGAGGTCCGGGGTGTCGAGGGCGACAAAGACGGGGTTCGCCGGAAGATCAGGTGTGTTCGTCATAATAACGCCGCTTCTACCAGAGCCGGGCAGCTCCGCAAACCGCAACTATGGTGCGAGACTTACCACCCCGTCGCGCACCCGCAGCACTTCGGTGAGGGCGAGAAACAGGTGGTACAGGCTCGAGGCCGGCGTGGTCTCGGAAAAGCCGCGCCCGGTGCTCTCTAAATGGTCCTGCCAGTTCCCGTGACCGACCGCGAGATAAAGCTCGAACACCTGATCCAGCAGAACTTCCAGCCGCATGGCGGCCTGGGCGTCTTCGGTGGCCTCAATCCTTGTGAGCTGGGCCTTGATGGCTTCGGTCTGAACCCAAAGGCGCTTGTTTTCATCAAGCGAGGTGCCGTGGCGCAGAACGGAATCAAAGGCCAGTTCGGCGGCGGGGCCCGGGTTGTGGTCGACCCCGTGGGTTTCGGCGAAACTGTATAGCGCGTTGATCTCTACGCTCATGTCGTCACCGCTGGCCTGGGCGAAGCGTTGCAGCAGCCAGACCCATTCGAAATGGTGGCCGGGCTCGATGATCTTCCCCATCGTGCCCTCTGCGCGCCCCCATGCGGCGTCAAAGAATTCACCCAGCGTGCCGGTCTTGGGGTCGAAGAAGCGCGCGCGAAAAAGAGCAATAATATCGCCCGCGCGGCGCAGCCAGATGTCTTCTCCGGTCGCGGCGTGCCAGGCCATTAATGCTTCGAGCAGATGCATGTGCGGGTTCTGGCGGCGCGGTAGGTCCCGGGTGGAATTTTCGTAATACCCGCCATGCTCCAGATCGCTGAGCGTGTCGTCGAGGAAGGCCAGAGTGCGCTCTGCCCATTCGACAGCTGCTTCGTCGGCGGTGGCCCGGTAATGCCACGCGAAGGCAAATATCGCGAAGGCCTGCTCGTAGGATTCCACACGCGTGTCCTCATGGGCGCCGTTGCGCTTGACCGAGAACACAAAGCCCCCGTCGTCGTGCCAGTACTGGTGGGTCAGAAAATCGAACCCGCTATAGGCACATTCCAATGCTGTGGGGCCACCGGCCGGGGGTTGCCAGTCGAGCAGATGGGCGTGGCTGTAGACGTAGATCTGGCGCGCCTGGACGCGCATGCGCTTGTTGTTGTCCAACAAGGGTCGTCCATCGAGGGTCAGCTTTTCGACGAACCCGCCAGCATCCCTGTCGAGACCGGCATGGGACCAGAGCGGCAGAGCTTCGAGGGCGAGCCAGTCCCGGATTTGGGTGGCGGTAACGGTCATGGGGCACTCTCTGCCATGAGAAGGGCGGCGGCGGCCAGATCCTCGAGGGCCGTGCCGACGGATTTGAACAGGGTAATCTCTGTCTCGGATTCGTGACCCGAATGTTCGTTTCGGCACAAGGCGAACAGGTCCGCCGCGATCTGATCGGGGGAAAGCGCGCCGGATTCGAACGCCCTGACAATGTCTCCGGCCTCGCGGGTCGCGCCATCATGTGTATCGACAAAGACCGTGGAACGACGAATCGCCGTGTCGTCGGCTTTCCGCAGCCTCGCCTCAAGATAGTCACAGGCCGTAACGTCCAGGGATAGTGCTGACAGGGCGACCGCCATAGCTGTGGCCCGAGCAGGATTTCGGCCCCAGATTGAAACCCGTGTGATCGGGCGTGTCGCGGTATGGGCGGCAATCAGCTCGGGGACGAGACGCCCGGTTCCGATCATCAGCAGGTACGATGAATTCGGGCGCGAGAGATAACTCGACGCCAGTGCAGAGGCGGCCGCCGTGCGGCGGACGGTCAGGGACGGGCCATCGATCAGGGCGAGGGGGGTGCCGGTCTGTCCGTCGAGCAGGAAATAGACCCCCTGAACGGAAGGCAGGCCCTTCGCGGGGTCGTCGGGATGGACGGTGACGGATTTGATACCGATATACCGGGGTGATGACCCGGCGCTCCAGGCGGGCATCAGCAGCAGGGTGGCTTCAGTACCCTCAGCGTTCCCCGGAATGGTGTGATGGTGGCGCAGCGGCAGCTCTGCGGGTGTTTGAAACGCCTCGCGCAGGGCGGCGACCAGTCGCGACGGGTCAAGTCCCGCATTGACCGCCTCTGCATTGAAAGTGCGCACGGCGGGGTTTATTCCGGCAGCGCCGGCGGCCGGTGGGGCGCGCTGTCGGTATCCTGCGTCCGGGCAAGGTCCCGGGTGGCAACCAGGTGCTCGAGTTCACTAATCCGGGCTTTGCGCGCGCGTGACTGTTTGCGTGCGGCGCCGCTGGAAATCCACGCGAACACGGCCCCGAACAGCAAGCCGATCGCAGCGCCCAGAAAGACATAGACGAACAGCGGCCACGCGACGAACAGCCGGAGGGGCCAGAGGTCGACCTCTGCCGGTGCGCGATTGCTCACCGCGAAGACCACGAGCACCGCGGCCAGGGGGATGGTTACAAGCCAGCGTAAGCGCTTCACGAGCAGCCTATGGGGTCGGTTGTTCTCACGCTCCGGCGAAACGGACCATGGGACGGAAAGTTGTACATAATCTTATAGCACATGCCGGGAGCTAATACCGGGGGACGCGTCGAGACCCAGGTGGGGCTCAGTCGGAGTTCAAACGCTCGCGCAATTCCTTGCCGGTTTTGAAATACGGTACGACCTTGGCGTCAACGCTAACCGCATCGCCGGTGCGCGGGTTACGTCCGGTTCGCGCGCCACGCTGCTTGACGGAGAATGCCCCGAAACCGCGTAATTCCACCCGGTCACCGCGGGCCAGTGCGGCGGTGATTTCATCGAGAATGGTCGTCACAATCCGTTCAGCATCGCGTTGCAGCAAATGCGGATTCCGATCTGCGAGACACTGGATCAATTCTGATTTGGTCATCATCACCCCCCCAGGGCAGGTCGCCCCGAAAATTTACCTTCCCCCAAGATGGTCGCCAAACCTGTCAATTGGTCAGCGGGCCGCAGGTTGCCAAAGCGAAACCAGACCGTCAAGTGTTAGTGCGTTGGAAAATAACGATTTTCCTGATAGTCCTACAATCCGTTCGAGGACGCTTTCCGCGTCTCCGCGGTCCTTTACGGTTACGACAGGTAGCCCCCCCGGGACGTTTTGTGCCGTGACCATCCAGGAGACCGCGTCGTCTTCGCCGCCAATCGCATCGATCAGGCCATTGGCCACAGCCTGGCGTCCGGAATAGACCCGACCATCGGCCAGCACACGCACCGTGGCAGCGTCGAGGGGGCGGCGCTCGATAACGATGCCGACAAAGAATTCATAGAGATCAAGAACGACTTCCTGGGAGGCCGCGCGCGCCGCTTTGGTGAGGGGCTCGAGCGGTGAGGGTGTGCCCTTGAGTTCGGAAGATTTGATGGTCACGGGCTCAACCCCGATGCGGTCGAGCAATCCGGTGATGTTGGCGCTTTGCAGAATCACGCCGATGGATCCGGTGACACTTCCCTCCCGGGCCCAGACGCGGTCGGCGGCGATTCCCGCCATATAGGCGGCCGATGTGGCCACGGTTCCCATGACGGCGGTTACGGGCTTTTTGTCGGCGATATCGCGCAGACCATTATAGAGGTCTTCGCCGCCGACAACGCTGCCCCCGGGACTGTCGATATGGACAATGACTCCGCGCACACTTTTATCTGCCGCGAGCCGGGCGAGAACCTGGCTGCGCGCATCATCGCGGACGATGATGCCTTCGACATATACCCGCGCAATGCGGTCCTCGCGGAAGAGTTCGCCTTCGCTTTGCAGGAACACAAGCACGGCCGCCAGGGCCACAAAAAGCGTGGCGCCCTGCCAGATCCGCAGGCGCCTTTTCAGGCGTCTGCGGTCCAACAGGGCGTCAGGATCGTAGGACACGACGAGCGCTCAGACGCGCGTCGTTAAGATTTTTCGGCGTCGCCGTCCTCGGCCGGAGCGGCCTCTTCGGCAACCTCCGGTTCCGCGGCGGCTTCTGCCTCAGCTTCCGGGGCGGCTTCCGCTTCCGGGGCAGTTTCTGCCTCGGCTTCGGGTGCAGCTTCCGGCTCTGCTGCTACTTCTGCGACCGGTTCGTCTCCCGTCGGAGCGTCGTCGGTTTCATCATCATCGCCTTCTGCCTGCTTCTCACGAAGGGCAGCGCCGAGAATGTCACCCAACGAGGCGCCACTGTCGGACGAGCCGAACTGGGCCATGGCCGATTTCTCTTCCGAGACTTCCTTGGACTTGATCGACAGGGATAAGCGACGGCTCGACATGTCGATATTGGTGACCATGGCGTCGACCTTTTCGCCGACGGCGAAACGATCGGGACGTTGCTCGGAACGGTCACGAGAGAGGTCTGAGCGGCGAATGAACGCTGTCAGGCCGCCCGAAGTCGTGACCTCGATGCCACCATCGTTGACTTCCGACACGGTCGACGTGACGACGTCGCCCTTGCGAACGCTGCCGAGTGAGCCGGCGAACGGGTCTTCGGTAAGCTGCTTGATGCCGAGCGAAATCCGCTCTTTATCGGTGTCGACCTCGAGGATCTTCACCTTGACCATGTCGCCCTTGGTGAAGGCTTCGAGTGATTCCTCACCGGACTGCTCCCAGGAGATGTCCGAAAGATGAACCATGCCGTCGATATCGCCGGGCAGGCCAACAAACAGGCCGAACTCGGTGATGTTGCGAACTTCGCCATCGATCTCGGTGCCTTGCGGGAACAGGGTCGAGAACTCGTCCCACGGATTTTCCTGGGTCTGCTTGAGGCCCAGTGAAATCCGCCGCTTGGCCGGATCAACATCGAGAACCATGACGTCCACTTCCTGGCTTGTCGACACGATCTTGCCCGGGTGCACGTTCTTCTTGGTCCAGCTCATCTCGGAAACATGAACCAGGCCTTCGATGCCCGGCTCCAGCTCCACGAATGCGCCGTAATCGGTGATGTTGGTCACGCGACCGGTAAAGCGTGCGCTGACCGGATACTTCAGGCCGACATCATCCCAAGGATCAGCTTCAAGCTGCTTCATGCCAAGCGAGATACGCTGGGTCTCCGGGTTGAACCGCACGACCTGGACCTGAACGGTCTGGCCAACCTGCAGTGCTTCGGAGGGATGGTTGATGCGACGCCATGAAATGTCGGTGACATGCAGCAGGCCATCGACACCGCCGAGATCGACGAACGCGCCGTAATCGGTGATATTCTTGACCACGCCCTGGAGAACCTGACCTTCCTTGAGGTTGGCCACCAGCTCGGTGCGCTCTGCAGCGCGGGTCTCTTCGAGAACCGCACGGCGGGATACCACGATGTTGCCGCGTGAGCGGTCCATCTTCAGGATCATGAACGGTTGCGGGGTGCCCATCAGCGGCGAGACGTCGCGCACCGGACGGATGTCCACCTGGCTGCCCGGCAGGAACGCAACGGCGCCTGATAGGTCGACCGTGAAACCACCCTTGACCCGACCGAAGATCGTACCGCTGACGCGCTCGGTCTTCTCGAAGGCTTCTTCGAGCTTCTCCCAGGCTTCTTCGCGGCGGGCCTTCTCACGGGAGAGGACGACTTCGCCGTTCACGTCTTCATAACGCTCGACATAGACTTCCACCTTGTCGCCAACGGCGATCTCGGCGGGCTGTCCCGGCGGGGCGAATTCCTTGAGCGCGACGCGACCTTCGGACTTAAGTCCGACGTCGATCAGCGCGTGATCACTGTCGACCGAAACCACGGTGCCTTTGACAACCGTGCGTTCGAGCGATGAATTATCTTTGAAGCTCTCTTCGAGCAGTTCAGCGAAGATTTCGCTAAAGTCGGCACCCTCGGGGGCCGCTGTGGTATCGGTCATGGAGCGATACGTCCTTTCAATCAAACTTTGTATGCCACCCGGTTGTTTCCGGCGGTCTTGAACGTCGATCTACCCGCCTGCCCGGATAACCCGGGCATGGAAACGGTGCGGTTGACGCGGGGCCTGACAGCTACGTTCAGGATACTGAGGCGATATACTCGGTTATGTACTCAAGGGCGGCCGCAAATACGGCGTCGGCGTCCAGTTCCGAGGTATCGATGGTGCGTGCATCTTCAGCGGGTTTCAGCGGGGCTACGGCCCTTGTGCTGTCGCGCACGTCCCGTTCCTTCATATCTGCCACGACGCGGGGGTATATACTCGCTTCGCCCCGGTCCAGCAACTCCTTATGGCGACGTTTGGCCCGCTCTTCGGCGGCCGCCGTTATGAAGAATTTCACCGGCGCCTCCGGGCACACCACCGTGCCCGCGTCGCGTCCGTCTAATACGGCACCCTTTGCACCCTTGGGCGGGTGGTTTGCGAAGTCCCTCTGAAAGGTCAAAAGCACCTGTCGGACTTCCGGAATCGCGGCAACCCGGGAGGCGGCCGAAGCCGCGTCATCCCCTGCCAGTGCGGGATTCTCCAATCCCCCGGCAGCAATCGCGGCAGCATCAAGGGCCTCGGCGGCACGCACCGCATCTACGGGATCAGCCGGGTCACCCCCGGCTTCCAGGGTCGCCAGCCCGACCGCGCGATAAAGCTTGCCGGTATCGAGATGAGCAAAATCGAACTGCGCGGCCAGCCGGCGCGCCAATGTACCCTTGCCCGCCCCGGCGGGGCCGTCGACGGTGATGATCCGGGGTGTATTCACCTGTGTATTCATGTTTCGGGGGTTTCTGAGATATCCGCACCCAGATCGCGCATCGCGTTGGCAAAGCCTGGAAAACTGGTTTCCGAAGGGCGAATATCGTCGATGCTTACCGGTGCCTGGGTGGCCAGGCCAAAGATCAGAAAGCTCATGGCGATCCGGTGGTCGAGATTTGTGGCGATGGTCACCCCGCCCGGGGGCGGGCCGCCGTAGCCTTGAATAGTGATGCTGTCGGCATCCGCCGAGACATCGACGCCGCAGGCGCGCAGCCCGGTTTCGATCGCGGCCAGCCGGTCGCTTTCCTTGACCCGCAATTCGCCGACACCTTCAAATACGGAAGTCCCTGTCGCGCAGGCCGCCGCCACGGCGAGCACAGGATATTCATCGATCATCGAGGCCGCCCGGGACGCGGGCACCCGAATGCCGGTCAGGGCGCTGGCGCGGATCGTCAAATCGGCGACCGGCTCGCCGCCTTCCTCGCGCACATTTATATGGGTGATCGCCGCGCCCATTTCCGAAAGAGATTTGAACACCCCCGCCCGGGCCGGGTTCATGCCGATACCGTGCAGCTGGATCTCGGAGCCGGGCACGATGGCCGCAGCGACCGCCGGGAAGGCGGCCGAGCTTGGGTCTGAGGGCACCACGACGGAAGCCGGCGACAGCTCGGTCTGTCCGGTGATCGTGATCCGCCGGCCGCCTTCGTTTTCTTCGATGCGGATATCGGCACCCATATGAGAGAGCATCCGCTCGGTGTGATCGCGCGTCGCGATGCTTTCAATGACGGTGGTCTGTCCCGGCGCGTGCAACCCGGCGAGCAGCACCGCGGACTTCACCTGGGCCGAGGGTACCGGCAATACATACTCAATAGGCAGCAGGCTGTCGGATCCGGCGAAGGACATCGGCATCCGGCCGCCGTCGCGGGTCTCGACCCGCACACCCATTTCGGTGAGGGGGTCGATCACCCGGTTCATCGGGCGTTTTCGCAGGGAATCATCCCCGGTCATGATCGCGGTGAAGCCGTGCCCGGCCAGCAGACCACAAAGCAGCCGCGCAGACGTTCCGGAATTGCCCAGATCAAGCACGTCATCGGGCGCGTGCAGGCCGGCCACGCCGACCCCGTCCACATGCCAGAACCCGGGTGCATCGCAAATCACAGTCACGCCCATGGCGCGCAGGGCGGCCGCGGTGGCGTGAATGTCCTCGCCTTCCAGCAGGCCCTCGATGCGGGTGGTGCCCACGGCAAGTGCGCCGAGCATCAGCGCCCGGTGGGAGATCGACTTGTCCCCCGGGACATCTATGATTCCGGACAGGGCTCCGCCCCGGCGGGCGGTGGCGGGCTGGCTGAGCGCGCCGGAGGAAGATGGTTTGTTGTTGGTCATGATCGGCGGCGAGGAATTAGCACAGGTTGCGGGATGGGGCCAGATTGTGCCGCATGAAGGTCGTTTCCCTGTCTCTTCCTTGTCTCTTCCTTGTCTGTCGCGAAGATTTGGTTTTGACAGGCCGTGTCGTTCGTGGCAAACGGCGGCTCCGGTACACACCGGAACGAATTCACCGGAGGAACTATCTGTGGCGAAACCCGAATGGGGCGTAAAGCGTGCATGCCTGGCTTGTGGCACACGTTTCTATGACATGGCGACCCAGCCCATCGTCTGTCCGAAATGCGAGACAGTCTTCGACCCGGAGACGATCTTCAAGCCGCGCCGCGCGCGCGCTGAGGAAGCTGCTGCGGCAGCCAAGGCAGCTAATGACGATGCGACCAAAGCCAAGGCCTTGCTCGAAGAAGACGCCGAAGACGAAATCGCAGCGCTGATTGACGACGACGACGACGATGATGCGGGCCTGCCCCCGACGGATGACGACGACGATGATGACGAAGCCGTGATCCCGATCCCGAAGCAGGACAGCGACGACAACTAGCCGAGGCGAGAAAATTTCACCTCGGGGCGTCCCGGGATGAGATTTCGCTTGCGTTGGGTGCGGGGATAATTATGTTCCCGCCGATCGCACCGGTTGGCCCCAACGCCAACCACACGCGAAAAACAGTTTTGGGGCCGTAGCTCAGTTGGGAGAGCGCTACAATGGCATTGTAGAGGTCGTCGGTTCGATTCCGTCCGGCTCCACCACTAAAGACAAGGGCTTAGTCAGAAATGGCTAAGCCCTTTGTCTTTCCCAGAGCATTTTGTCAGAACTCTCTTATGAGAAACCTGGCCGCCACGATCCGCCTGATATGGACTCACGCCTGATGCGGCTCAAATCACTGCGTCGCGAAGTTTTCACACACATGATCGCTCAATTCGGCGGAAGCATCTGTGAGTTCATATGAAGGCGGGCGACGTGTTCGAGACAGAGATCACCGGCATTGGTGTTTTGAGCAATCCGGTGATCGACGCGTAGCGCTCTCGATTTGGCGAAAATCCCCGTCCACGCGTATCGCCGGGTGGCGTAGCTACGCTAGAGTGGCACCATGGTAGATCTCTCCGTTCTCGACCTCGCTTATATCGGCGAAGGCTTCACCCCCGCCGATGCGCTGGCCAACGCGCTTGACCTGGCCCAGCACGTCGAAGCCGCCGGCTTCACGCGTTTCTGGCTGGCCGAACACCACAACCTCGCAGGCATTGCTAGCGCTGCTACCGCGGTGTGTATCGGCCATGTTGCCGGGGGCACGAAAACCATTCGCGTCGGGGCGGGAGGCATCATGTTGCCCAACCACTCCCCGATGTTGATCGCCGAGCAGTTCGGCACTCTGGCGACCCTTTACCCTGACCGGATCGATCTGGGTATGGGACGGGCGCCGGGGACGGATCAGTACACGCTGCGGGCGTTACGCCGCGGTCCGGATTCGTCGGAACATTTTCCCCAGGACGTACTCGAGCTACAGGCCTTGCTCGGCCCGCCGCAGGAAAATCAGGCGATCCACGCGATCCCGGGCGAGAACACCAATGTGCCCCTGTGGATATTGGGCTCCAGCCTGTTCGGCGCGCAGCTCGCCGGTATGCTGGGTCTGCCGTTTGTCTTTGCCTCGCATTTTGCACCCCAGGCCCTGATGCAGGCGGTGGCGATTTACCGGGAGAAATTTGAACCCTCGGAACAGCTCGCCAAGCCCCATGTGATGGTCAGCTGCAACGCCATCGTCGCCGATACGGAGGAGGAGGCGCGGCATCTGTTCACCACGCCGCAGCAGCAATTCACCCGGATGGTGCGCGGCGCGCGCGGCCTGCTGCCGCCGCCGATCGATGATATTGAAAACTTCTGGTCGCCCATGGAGAAGACCCAGGCGTCATCGATGCTGGCCTGTTCGTTCTGCGGCTCGCCGGAGACCATCAAGGCGAAGCTGTACCCATTGATCGAGGCAACGGGAGCCAACGAGCTGATGGTCGCTGCCGCGATCTGGGATCACAAAGCACGCGTGCGTTCCTTCGAGTTGCTGGCCGGAGCCATGGATATCCACTAATCGTGGTCAGGCAGTCGACTTGCGACCTCGCTGGCGTCATATAGGGGCAGAAATTCTGAACGCCCTATATGGAGAAGCAGCGTGTCCCTCAAACTCAATGTCATTACCTGCAGTACCCGGCCGACCCGCGTTGGTCCGGCGGTCACCAAATGGTTCGTCGATTACGCGCAGCAGGAAAGCAGCGATGTGTTCGATGTGGAGAATGTCGATCTGGCATCCTTTAACCTACCCATCTTTGATGAGCCCAAGCATCCCCGGTTCGGCGAGTACGAACACGCCCATACCAAGGCCTGGAGTGCCTCGGTGGATTCCGCCGACGCCTTCGTCTTTGTGACCCCGGAATACAATCACGGCCCGCTGCCGTCCTTCGTGAACGCCATGACCTATCTGGCAAAGGAATGGGCCTACAAGCCGGCCGCATTCGTGAGCTATGGCGGCGTTTCGGGCGGTTTGCGGGGTGTTCATGTTGCCAAGACGATCCTGACGACCATGAAGGTGGTTCCGCTTCTCGAGGCGGTGCCGATCCCCATGGTAGGTGAAAACCTCAAGGATGGTGTCTTCGAAGCCAAGGAAATTCACGAGGTTTCCGCCAAGATGCTGCTTCTCGAGCTGGCCAAATGGGCCGAAGCCCTGCGCACCATGCGCGGCTAATCTGACTGTCCCTGACCGGCCTTTAAGGGCCGGTTGGGGACTTTCCAGGCTTTCGCCGCCCCATCGACTTGCCAAATGTATTGTGCATTATGGTGCAGAAATCGATGGGATGAGATGGCGACCAATTCAGACATGCGTGACGGGGTAAAAGCCGTCCCCAACGACCTTCCAGCCGATGCGGCCGTCTCCCGGCTCATGCGGCAGGTTGGCGAGCGGGTGCGTGTGTCCCGCAAGGAAAAGGGTATGCCGCGCCGGGTCCTGTCTGAAATCTCTGGCGTGTCGCCCCGCTATCTGGCCCAGCTGGAAGCCGGTGAAGGTAATATCTCCATTGGGCTGTTGCAGCGCATTGCGATGGCGCTCGATCAGCGGATCGACTGGCTGGTTCGCGAAGATGCACCCGCAGATGCTTCGCGGGGCCAGCGTATCTGCCTGATCGGCCTGCGCGGGGCGGGCAAGTCGACTCTCGGGGCGTTGGTCGGCGATGCGCTCGGTATTCCGTTTGTGGAACTCAACAGTGAAATCGAAGCCCAGGCAGGTATGCCGGTCGCCGAAGTCATGGCGCTTTATGATCAGGAAGGGTACCGCAAGCTGGAAGCCCGGGCGCTCGATCGTATCGTTGCGACCCGCGAGACGTTGGTGCTCGCCGTGGCCGGCGGGATCGTCACCGAACCGGAAACCTTCAAGACCCTGCTCGGGCATTTCCACACGATCTGGCTGAAGACCAGCCCCGAGGAGCATATGTCCCGGGTGGGCCAGCAAGGGGATGAACGTCCGATGGCCGGCAACCCCGAGGCCATGGAGCAACTCAAGTCGATCCTGACCAGCCGTGAGGCGCTTTATGAGCAGGCGTCAGCCCGTCTCGATACGTCGGGAAAGACCGCGGGCCAATCCCTTGCAGAATTATTGGCTATCATTGAGGCGCAGTACTCCCTGACGCGATGATCGCGGGTTTGTTGCGGATCACGCTGGATGTTCAAGACGCCGTTATCTCTATTTCATTCCGAGGAATTTCACCATGATCACGCTCTATCACGCGCATCATTCGACCTGCAGCCAGAAGGTGCGAATTGTCCTGGCTGAGAAGGAACAGGAATTCGAAACGGTGTTTCTCGATCTGGGGAAGAAAGACCAGCTTGAGCCCGAATACCTCAAACTCAATCCGAACGGCGTGGTGCCGACCCTCGTCGACGGGCCGGATGTCATTCTGGAGTCGAGCGTCATCTGTGAATATCTCGATGAGCGTTATCCCGGCACCAGCCTCATCCCCGATGATGTGGTCGCGCGCGCTCGGATGCGCGCCTGGATGCACTTCGCCGAAGAGGTCCCGGTGTCCGCGATCCGCGTGCCGTCCTTCAACCGCGTGTTTCTCTATCGCTTCGAAGGACTGGGCCAGCAGCAATTCGAGGAAGAGCAGATGAACGTTCGCAAGGTGCGGCGGGAAATGTTCCAGCGTATGGGCAAGCCGACCGGTTTCAGCCGCAAGGATGTAGATATAGCACTGGGTCAGCTCGATGACACTTGCGCGCGGATGCAGGCTGCGCTCGAGGAGGGCCCCTGGCTGATAGGAGATCAGTTCACCCTGGCCGATATTCTGATTATCCCCGCGATCGACCGGATGGCCGATCTGGGTCTCGCGGAGATCTGGGAAACCAAATACCCGTTGGTCGGGGACTGGTACGTCCGTTTTCAGGCCCGGCCGTCCTTCGTTGCGACGTATTACCCCGGGTCGCGGGTTTCGGACTTTCTCGAACTCCACCCGCTCTATACTGATTGAGAATGTTTCAGATTGATGGAATTCAATTCCGGAAATCAGGCACGAGCGTGAACAGGGTAGCCGCATGACCGATATGACAAAAACGCCGAAGATCGCCCTCGAAGAGCATTTTATGGAAGAGAGCTTCGTCGATTATTTCAACACGACGTCGATTAATATCAGCCCCCAGCTTTTCGGTAAGGCCCTCGACGTGCTGCAGGATTTTGGCGAGCGTCGCCTGGAAGGCATGGACGCGATTGGAATTGAAAAATCCGTGCTGTCCCTCGCAGGTCCCGGTGTTCAGGTCGAAAAACGTACCGACACCGCCGTGCGCAAGGCGCGTGAGGTGAATGACTTTCTGGCAGAGAAAATGGCCGCTCGCCCGGACCGCTATGGAGGCTTGGGGCATTTGGCCCTGCAGGACCCGGCCGAAGCGGCGGACGAGCTCGAACGCTGCATGCGTGATCTGAACATGTCGGGGGTGATGATCAACGGCCAGACGAATGGTAGCTATCTCGATGACGACCGCTATTCGCCGGTCTGGGAGCGGGCCGCTGATCTCGGCGCGCCGATTTACATTCACCCCAACAACCCGCCCGAGCAGGTCCACATGTATAGCGGCCATCCCGAGCTGTTTGGCCCGGTCTGGTCGTGGACGGTTGAGACGGCGACCCACGCGTTGCGGCTCGTCTTCTCCGGTGTGTTCGACCGGTATCCCGACGCCAAGCTCATCCTCGGTCATATGGGGGAAACAATCCCGTTCTTGCTGTGGCGTTTTGATAGCCGGTGGGAAATTTCCAACCGCGGCGAGATGCGCCTCGAGATGAATCCGTCAGATTATTTTAAGCGCAATGTCTGGTTTACGACCTCGGGTGTTTGCGCCGATGCACCGTTGCGTTGTTCCATCGATACGGTGGGCCTGGACCGGGTCATGTTCTCGGTGGATTACCCGTTCGAACGTCCGATCGAGGCGGGGGAATGGATTGAGGCCGCACCGCTAACCGATGAAGAACGGCTCAAGATTTGCTATGAGAATGCCAAGGCGCTGCTAAAACTCTAGCGTGACCTGGTCCCCCGGATCATTTACCGAAATACCAGAAACTGGAGAAAACCATGACCGCCGACCGGATTATCAGCAAGCGCGAAGGCGCAGTCGGACACATCATTTTCAACAACCCTGACCGGCACAACGCGATGTCGCTGGAGATGTGGCGCGATGGTGAAACCGCGATCCGGGAATTCTGCGACGCGGGAGATGTCCGCGTGATCATGCTGACCGGCGCGGGCGAAAAAGCCTTTGTCGCTGGGGCGGATATCTCCAAGTTTGGGGAAGAGCGGAATTCAAAAGCGGCGGTCGACGAATACAATGTCGCCGTGAAAGCTTTCCAGACTGCGCTGATCGCAGCACCGATCCCCACCATCGCGAAAATCGGTGGTTACGCCATCGGCGGCGGTCTCGCGATCGCCTTGTGCTGCGATATGCGCATCGCTTCCGATGATTCCCGATTCGCCGTGCCGGCGGCCAAACTCGGGCTCGGTTATCCGGCGGCCGGCATCGAACGGTTGATGCAGATCGTGGGGCCGTCTTTCGCGATGGAAATTTTCTATACCGCGCGTCAGTTCGATGCGAGCGAAGCGCTGACCATGGGGCTGATCAATCGGGTGTTGCCCCGCGCGGAACTGGAAACCTACTGCGATGACTACGCCAAACGCATTTCGGGCAACGCGCCGCTGACCATCCGGGCGGTCAAAACCGCGGTGAACGAAAACCTCAAGGCTCCTGCCGACCGAGATGTGGCGCTGTGTGCCGAGCAGGTCGCCGCATGCTTTGCTAGCGCGGACTACATCGAAGGCCGCACCGCGTTCATGGAGAAGCGGCCGCCGGAATTCACCGGAAAATAACTGCGACGTAACTGAACCCCGGGTCTCACCTACCCGGTGGTGATGTATCCACGCAAGGCGTTCGCTTCGAGTTCGGTCTCCATGATCCGACGCTTGACCACGTCACCGATGGAAACGATCCCGTCGACTTTTCGGCCGTCCGCACTCACGACGAGGGCTCCGATCCCCAATTCGTCGAGACTTTGGCACACTTCGGCGACGCTCCAGTCGGGGCGGGCAGATTCGACCCGGTTTCCCTTGTTTCTTAGAATGGCATCCACGTTCATCGGCTGACCTTTCTTTGCTAAAGGCACCGCGGATGATTGTGTTTCAGCGACTTGCTGGTCCCGAGTCACAACCGGTCCGCAACGCTGTCTGCGTCAGAGTGTCGCATAATTTGGTGGTTTTGGCGAGTTCACGCCTAACAGGGTCACTGAATGGGTTGGCCCGCAAACGCTTTCAAACAGATATTTTCCGCCTCCCGGCGCGTCGCATCCGCGTTTTCCAGCGGACAATGGGCGACCAGAAACTCGCAGGATTGCACCACCTGGGCGTAGCGCTGTGGGATCATCGGTTTGGGTGCGCGCGTTTCCTGTTTGCGAATTTGAAGCACCCGGTCGGCGCGCAGAATGACGATGTTCTCGTGTTGCACGCATTGGGCGCCGCCGGTGGTCAGCAAGCTGGCAGACCCGGAAGCGAGAAACACCGTCCCCAGGCCGACGATCAGCCGGGCGCGCCATTTTCCCAGCCGTGGGAATTTCCAGCGTAGCCCGCGATAAAGGCCAAGGATGATGGCGGCGGCAACAGCGCCACTGGCCAGCAACCGTATAAGACTGACGACGTCGTCCATGGGTTAGCGGGGGCCGCCGGCCTGATCGATGCGAGAAATCGCCTCGCTCACCATCCGGTGCACTTCGCTGTCCGGCGGCACCTGTTTCCGTAAGCGCACAAACCGCGTGCGAGCGAGCGCATTGTTACCATTTTTGGCCGCTGTTCGAGCGCCACGCAGCAGGGTTTCCGGGTGGTCAGGTTCAAGCACCAGAGCCTTGTCGTAGGCCTGGGCCGACCCGGCTGTATCGCCCAGTACATCAAGCGAATGAGCAAGGCGGCGCCAGCCTTCGACATCGTTGGGCTCGTCCTCGAGGCGGGCGGCCAGATTGGCAACCATGCCACGGATCATGTCCTGGCGGTCCCCGGGGGTCATCTGCTGGGCGGCGGCCACGTCGTCGGCGCTCGGGCCCGGCACAGGAGCGGCTGCCGCGCCGGGTTGATCGATACGGGAGATTGCCTCGCTCACCATCCGGTGTACTTCGCTGTCTGGCGGCACCAGTTTCTGCAACCGCACAAACCGCGTGCGGGCAACCGCATCGTCGCCGCGCTCGGCCGCTGTGAGGGCGCCGCGCAGCAAGGTTTCCGGGTGGTCGGGTTCGAGCACCAGGGCCTTGTCATAGGCCTGGGTAGATCCCTCTGTGTCGCCGAGCACTTCACGGGAACGGGCGAGGCGGCGCCAGCCTTCTACATCGTTGGGTTCGTCCTCGAGGCGGGCGGCCAGATTGGCAACCATGCCGCGGATCATGTCCTGGCGTTCCTCGGGTGTCATCTGCTGGGCGGCAGCCACGTCGTCGGAGCTTGGCCCTCGTGCAGCAGCGGCGGCAGCTGCGGCCTGCGGGGGCAGCCAGTCGCGAGGGTCTTCGCCGAGCTCACGGGCCGTCTCGGCGATCCGGGCCTGCACCGCGGGCAGCCAGGGCGCATCGATCGGGGCCGACCGGCCGAGGGCCGACCAGGCCTCCAGGGCATCTTCTTCGCGCCCGGCCTGATAGTCCGCCAGGGCCAGAAAATAGAGGGCCCTGGGGTCAGAATTGTTGCCGGCCAGAGTGGTTTCAAAGGCGCGCCGGGATTCCGGGGTGACTTGTCCGTCGGCTTGTCGGGAAAGCGCTTCACCGTACGCCGACGCAATATCGGGGCGCCCGTTGCCAAGCTCCAGTGCTCGCGCCAGTGCGGTGACCGCACTGTCGACTTCGCCGGAGACGAGACGAAGGCGTCCCAGGTCAAACCACACTTTCGGGTCGTCGGGGGTTTCGGTGGTCCGGCGTTCGGCCGCCTCCAGGCGCGCGCGCGCCTGGGCGACAATCCCGCTGGGGGCCGTGGTGACGGGCGCGCGTTCGGCGAAAGGCTGGTTGGGCAGGCCCGGCGAGCCGAGGTCGACATAGAGGGGGATGCTGACCAGGGGTAAGGCGAGCAACAAGCCGATGGCCAGACCCCAATGTTTTTGAACCCGGGGTGGTGCGGAAATTTTTTCAGCGCGAGACACGGCAAGAAGGCGCCGCTCGATTTCAGTGCGTGCGGCTTCGGCCTGGCTTTCGTCGATCAGGCCACGCGCCTGATCGCGCTCCAACTCCCCGAGCTGATCGATATAGACCGTGGCGTCATAGGCCTCACGGCCGTTGACGCTGTGATTGGGCCGCAGCAAGGGCCAGCCCACCCAGACCAGTGTGACCCCGGTTAGCGCCAGAAGGATGATCCAAAGAATCATGAACGGGCGTCGTCGGTATCTTGATCGGGATTTCCGAGGTCATCGGCTTGCTCTGGTGCCAGCCCTTCGGAAAGCTCGGCCCGGAACCTGCTTCTTCGCGCGGACGCGGGTGGCGTGGTGGCGGCCACGCGGTTGACCAACGCGTCGAGCTCGGCGCGATCAAACGGTGACAAAGGATTGAGCGGCTGTCGGGAGAGCTGGTGTGATTGGTAGGTCCGGTAAAACAGCACGATCAGCGATGCGATCACGAGCGCGAATAAAGGCGGGCCGAACCACAACGCGAGCGTGTTCATCTGAAACGGAGGTCGAAGCAGAACAAAATCGCCGTAACGCGCGACAACGTAAGCAACGACTTCTTTGTCATTGTCGCCCGCCACCAGTCGCTCGCGCACCAGCAGTCGCAGGTCACGGGCGATGTCGGCGTCGGAATCGTCGATCGACTGGTTCTGGCAAACCACGCAACGCAATTCAGTGGAGATTTCCCGCGCCCGGGATTCGAGCACCGGATTGGCCAGGACTTCGTCGGGATTGACGGCGGCCGCATAGCCGAACGGTAAACTCGCAACGACGGCGGTCAAGATCAGGAGGGAAAGGAGTTTTTTCATCCGCGTTCTGCTTCGCGCAACTTCGGCAGGATTTTCTTTTCGAGAACGTCCTGCGTAACCGGGCCGACATGTTTGTACGTGATCAGGCCATTGGCATCGATGATGAAGGTTTCCGGGACGCCCGTCACCCCCCAGTCGAGTGATGCGCGCGCGTCGGAATCCGCGCCAACCGCCGTATAGGGGTTGCCGTGGCGGCGTAGCCAATTTGTGGCGGCTTCGGGTTTGTCACGATGGTTGATTCCATAAACCGGCACACCTTGGGCTGCGAGCCTTTCGATAACCGGGTGTTCGGCCAGACAAGGTACGCACCAGGAGGCGAACACATTGACCACGGTCGCGCGCCCCTTGAGGTCTTCGGTCGAAAACCCGCCGGGCACCGAGGCATCCACCGCCGGCAGGGAGAACTCGGGCGCCATACGTCCGATCAGAGGCGAGGGCAGACGGGACAAATTGTCGTTACGTTCGGAATTCGTAAGCAGCGCGACCATGACCCCGATCAGGCCCGCAAACAGCGCGACTGGGAAAATGACCGCAAGACGTCGCATCCTCGTTACTCGGCTGCCAGGGGTGCGGGTTGCGGCGCGGCTGCTTTAGCCGGGCGCGGCGCACCGACCCGGTGCCGTCGATCTGTAAGTGACAAGCCTCCGCCGAGGACCATCACCATCGCGCCGAGCCAAATCCAGGGCACCAGCGGATTGACGAAAAAGCGCACGGTCCACGCGTTTGCTGTTTCGGGGCTGCGGCCCCGCTCGCCGACGACACCGTAGAGGTCGGCCAGCAATGTCGTATGGATACCGGCTTCTGTGGTGGTTTGCCCGGCGATCGGGAAGAACCGCCGTTCGGCATTTAGGGTCGTGACCTCGCGGCCTTTATCGGTGATGACCAGTGTGCCGCGTTCGAAAGTGTAGTTCGGGCCCTGGCCCTGGGTGACGGCCGCAAGGGTGACGGTGTAGTTCGGCGCTTCGGCGCTTTCGCCCGGCTTCAACGTGGTGATGAGCTCCGTCCGCCATGCCGATGAACCGGTGATGCCGACGATCATGATGGCCAGGCCGAGATGCGCCAGGGTCATACCGCTGGCTGCGCGGGGCTGCCCCTTCAACCGCCGCCAGCTCGCGGCCAGCGGGATGGTGAAGAGTTTGATTCGGCTGGCCCATTCCGCGATGCTTCCCGCGGCAAGCCAGGCGGCCAGGCCCATGGCGAACGGCGCCAGACCGGGCCCCTCGGGAACGATCAGGAATGTCGCTATGATCGCTGCGACGCTGGCCAGGCCGGCCGGGATAAGCTTGTGCGCTGCGGTTCGCAAATTTCCACGTTTCCAGGCCATCAGTGGCCCGAGGGCCATCATGATCACCAGCGGCACCATGATCGGGCCAAACGTGGCGTTGAAGAATGGCGGTCCCACAGAAACCTTGGCCGACCCGCTGGAAACGGCTTCGAGTATCAGCGGGTAGAGCGTGCCCAGAAGCACGGTGCCCGCCGCCGCCGTCAGCAGCATGTTGTTGATGATCAGCGCGCCTTCTCGGCTCGCCGGGGCGAACAGGCCGCCCCCTTTCATGCCGGGTGCGCGAATGGCGAACAGGGTCAACGCGCCGCCGATGGTCACGGCGAGAATCGCAAGAATGAATATTCCACGTTCGGGATCCGTGGCGAAGGCATGGACCGATGTCAGCACGCCCGAGCGCACCAGGAAGGTGCCGAGCAGGCTCATGGAAAAGGTCAGAATGGCGAGCAGGATGGTCCAGCTTTTCAGCGCGTCGCGTTTTTCCACGACAATAGCCGAATGGAGCAACGCGGTGCCAAAGAGCCACGGCATGAAGCTGGCATTTTCAACCGGGTCCCAGAACCACCAGCCACCCCAACCCAGCTCGTAATAGGCCCACCAGCTGCCAAGGGCGATCCCGGCGGTCAGGAAGGTCCAGGCTGCCAGCGTCCAGGGACGGACCCAGCGGGCCCAGGCGGCGTCGACCCGGCCTTCGATAAGAGCGGCGACGGCGAAAGAGAAGGCCATCGAAAACCCGACATAGCCGAGATAGAGCAGCGGCGGGTGGAAGGCGAGGCCGGGATCCTGCAGAAGCGGGTTCAGACCGGTGCCGTCCAGCGGGGTTGGTGAAATCCGCGCGAAGGGGTTCGAGGTAAAGATAACGAAGGCGAGAAAACCAACACCGATCATGGCCTGAACCGCGAGGACACGCGCGCGCAGGCTCGGGGGAAGATTGCGCCCGAACAGCGCCACGGCGGCGCTGAACAGCGCTAGCACGAGCACCCAGAGCAGCATCGAGCCCTCATGATTGCCCCAGACGCCACTGACTTTATAAAGCATCGGCTTGAGTGAATGGCTGTTCTGGAACACCACCGTCAGCGAAAAGTCCGAGGTCACGAAGCCATGGGTCAGCGCCCCGAAGGCGATCAGCAAGGCCACGGCCTGTCCGACCGCGGTGCGATCAGCAAGGGTCATGAGGCCGGTGTCGCCGCGGGCCGCACCCCAAAGGGGGAGGGTCGCCTGGATCACCGCGAGCACCAGAGCGAGGATGAGTACGAACTGACCGATTTCCGCAATCATTGAGTGACCTCTCCGTCGCGCCACTGGCCGCTTTTGCGCAAGGCCTCGGCGACTTCTTTGGGCATATAGGTTTCGTCGTGCTTGGCGAGCACTTCTCGGGCGGTAAATTTACCGTCCGCGGTCAGGGTGCCTTCGGCGACCACGCCCTGGCCTTCGCGGAATAGATCCGGCAAGACGCCGGTATAGCTCGCCGGGATGGTGCGGGTGAGGTCGGTCACATTGAAGAAGGTTGTGGCGCCTTCTTTGCGCACGCTGCCGGCTTCGACCAGGCCGCCGAGCCGGAAAAGGCTGTCGGGGGGCGCGGGCCGTTCGGCCAGGTCGGACGGCGTATAAAAGAAGACGAGGCTGTCTTCGACGGCGGTCAGGACGAGCGCCGAGGCCGCCCCCAGCAGGCCGAGGGAGGCGAGGACAACAAGCAGGCGCCGGTGTTTGCGTTTCATGTGCTGGGATCCACTGCCGCGCGCTGCCGTCGATTGGGCGCCTGGGCTTCTGCGGCGCGCAGAGCAGTTTCGCTTGCGCGCAGCCCGCGCAGGCTGGTGAAGGTCATTACCGTCAGCACCAGCGCCGCAACGCCGAGGGCCGGCCAGACGAAGGCGGCATAGCCGCCCATGTCGAGAAACTTAGCGATGTCTTCCACGTTTCCGTATCCGTCCTTGACTACCGCGTGGCAAGACGCGCCGATAACTCTCTCCCTTGTAGCCCCAACGGGCGTCCAAGCCCAGGCTTCAGAGAATCACATTGATGTGCCGTCGGTTGCAGGCATACCCCAACTGCTTACTGGGTGACGCTCTTCAGGTATGCGATCACGTCGTCACGCTGCGCGGCCTTCTTAAGCCCTGGGAATGTCATTCGTGTTTTGGGCACCACTTTTCTTGGCCGTTCAAGAAAGTTCGACATGGTGGCCTCGTCCCAGACGATGCCTGATGCTTTCATTGCTTTGGAGAATTTGTACCCCACGTCCCGGGTCCCGGCGGTGCTTCCAAAGACGCCCCAAAGGTTGGGACCAACCTTTTTGGGGCCGCCTTCATTGGCTGTGTGACACGCTTTGCAGCGCCCGAAGAGTTTTTCTCCTGCCGCAGTGTCCTGCGCCTGGGCCAGAGTCGGTGTGGCCAAGGTGGCGAGTGAAAGGGCGGCGGAAATCATCAGAGTTTTCACGAGGATTTTCTCTCGGCGGTGGGTTTGATCGCTAATAGATAGGTGGTTTTTCGTGATTTCATAAGTGGGATCACGCGATCGTGGCTACTCCGCGGCCGAAAGTCGCAATGCCCGGGCTCGTGCCGCATTCAGATCGGCTCGCATCCGCACCAGCAGCATGGTGACGAAATAGAAGGTAAAGGCCAGCGCCATCAACAGCAGCGGCGTAAGCATCGCCGGGTCGATTGCCGGCGCGTCGAGGCGGGTGATGCTGGCCGGCTGATGCAGTGTGTTCCACCAATCGACCGAGAATTTGATGATCGGGATATTCACGAAACCAACCAGCGCGAGCACCGCTGCCGCCCGGGCGCCACGCTGCGGATTGTCGAAAGCGTTGGAAAGCGCAATATGGCCGAGATACAGGAAGAACAGCACCAGAACCGATGTCAGGCGCGCGTCCCAGACCCACCATGTGCCCCATGTCGGCTTGCCCCAGAGGCTGCCGGTAATCAGGACGATCAGGGTGAAACCCACTCCCAGCGGCGCGGCTGCACGGGCCGCAATATCGGCCAGCGGGTGTTTCCAGATCAGGGCGACCGCACTCATCACCGCGATAAAGGTGTAGCAACCTATCGAAATCCAGGCTGAGGGGACATGCACATACATGATCCGCACGGTTTCGCCCTGCTGGAAATCCGCCGGTGAGGCGAACAAAGCGAAATAGAGGCCGATGACAAACAGCGCAATGGTTGCCGCGGTCGACCACGGGAGGACCTTGGCTGCAATGCGCGAGAAACGGGCGGGGTTGGCGAAGCGATGAAGCACGAGTTCGGATCCGTCGTCAGTTTAGAGGATGTTACTCGATTGCCTGGCGCAGCGCAGCAGCTGTTGCCCAGGGCGCGAGCGCCAGTGTAGCGAGCAAGAACCCGCCGAGCACCATAAGCTGCGGCCCGATCGGCCGCCCGGCGATGGCGCCGTCGATGGCCCCGGCACCGAAAATCAATACGGGGATATAAAGCGGCAGGATCAGCAGGGCCAGCAGAACCCCGCCGCGTCGTGCCCCTAAAGTCAGGGCCGCGCCAATGCCGCCAACCAGACTGAGAATGGGCGTGCCCAAAAGCATGGAGGCGATCAGGGCACCGAACGCACTGGCGGGTAAATTATAAAGCAAGGCCAGCACCGGGGCCGCGATCAGGAGCAGCACGCCGGTGGTCAGCCAGTGGGCCAGGGCTTTGGCCAGCGCCAGGGTGCCGAGCCCCACCGGGGAGAGATAAAGCAGGTCGAGGCTGCCGTCTTCGTGGTCGCTCGCAAACATGCGCTCGAGGGAGAGCATGGCCGCCAACAAGGCAACGACCCAGATAATGCCGCCGCCGATCCGCGGCAGCATCGCCGGATCAGCCCCGACGCCGAAGGGAAACAGCACGGCGGCCAGGACAAAGAACACCACCGCCATCACCGCATCGGTACCCCCGCGCCAGGCGAGCCCCAATTCCCGACGTATGAGGAGAATCAAGCCGATCATGGTGTGCCTGATGCCATGGTGACGTGGTCGGCCCGGTCGCTGAGCAACTCATCAAGGCGCCCGCCATGGGTTGAAATAATTGCAACGCCATCACTCGAGAGATGGGCGAGGATCGTGTTGGCCAACATTGAAACGGCACCGGGGTCGAGGCCGGTTGCCGGTTCATCGAGCAGCCATAACGCGGGGCCGGCCGGTGAGTTTTGCCCTGCTGCGAGGCGCGCGAGATTGAGGCGGCGTTTCTGGCCGGCGGAAAAATACCGAGCCGGGACATCGGCCAGCCGCTCGATGGAGAACTGGAAAAGCGCGGGCTCGACCACCGGGTCGAGACCGTAGAGCCTGGCCCAGAACTGAAGATTCTCGGCGGCGGTCATGGAGGGTTTGAGCGGATCTGCGTGCCCGATATAGGCCACTCGCGCGCGGTGCGCGTCCGGGTCATCAAGCACGTCTGTGCCTTCCCATTCGACGTGACCGTCTGCGGCGGGAATCAATCCGGCGAGCACGCGCAAAAGGCTCGACTTGCCGCTTCCGTTTGCACCTGACAACAGCAGGGCGCGCCCGGGATTGATCGCGAGATCTAGCCCGGTAAAGACGGTTCGTTCGCCGCGAATGCAGGCGAGGTTGTGGGTTGTCAGACCTTGCACGAGATTTCGTTTCGTCTTTTGAAGTACATCGATGGCGCGAAACTAGAGCAAGCCTCGAGGAAAGAGAATCAATTCTGTCTGAGAATCTGGCGACCGGCAGTTCCGAGACGGAAGGCCGTCGGGCCGAATGGGCCTCTGTTGCGGGACGCTGAGGGTTGTAAGTTGATGACCCGGGATCGAAAAAGACCGCCGACTTGGGGGTTGCCGACGGTCTTTAAGGGCCTTTATCGGCTTTGACGTCGGAAGTGCCGGGCCAAAGCGTTGGAGGCTGGCCAGAAGCGTTGATGGGGGGACGCTTCCGGTCAGCCTTCAATAGCGGGTGCCAGTTTGGCGACATCACGTTCGGAATAGGGCGGAAATGTGGTTTTTCCGAACTCGATCCAACGGCGGCTTGGAGCCGGTCCAGCGGAGCGCGCGCTCGCGGATTATCGCGTCGGCCATGCCGGCCAGGGTGTTTTGCCCAAAGATTTGTGAGCCCTTCTGTCTTGGAGTCGTCGGGCGATTGGCATATAAATCGGGCGCGTCTGACGTCGATCGGGTCTCCACCTGCGCGTCAGTTCCCGAATTATAATTTTATCCCCGGTTTCCGGGGAAGGAGATGAGTCGTGAGCACAATCGGCCAGGACAGCCTGAAAACCCGCCGGACGCTTGAAGTTTCGGGTCAGAGCTATGACTATTTCAGCCTCAAGGCAGCTGGTGGGCAGATTGGCGATATCTCGCGTCTGCCCTATTCGCTGAAGGTTCTGTTGGAGAACTTGCTGCGTCACGAGGATGGCCGCAGCGTCTCCACCGATGACGTTAAGTCCCTTGCCCAATGGGTCACTGATCGCACGTCCCAGCGCGAGATTGCTTACCGTCCGGCGCGCATTTTGCTGCAGGATTTCACCGGCGTCCCCGCCGTTGTTGATCTGGCGGCCATGCGCGACGCGGTGAACGAATTCGGCGCCAATCCGGACCTGATCAATCCTCTCTCGCCGGTCGATCTGGTGATCGATCACTCGGTCATGGTGGATCACTTCGGCGATGTCGATTCCTACGGAAAGAATGTCGAACTGGAATATGAACGCAATGGGGAGCGCTACGAGTTTCTGCGCTGGGGGCAGACCGCGTTCAACAACTTCCGGGTTGTCCCGCCAGGAACCGGCATCTGCCATCAGGTTAATCTCGAATATCTCGCCCAAACGGTCTGGACATCGGAGATTGACGGCAAGATATTTGCTTATCCCGATACGCTTGTCGGGACCGATAGCCACACCACGATGGTCAACGGGATGGGCGTGCTCGGTTGGGGTGTGGGCGGCATCGAAGCCGAAGCCGCGATGCTCGGGCAGCCGATCTCCATGGTTCTCCCCGAGGTCATCGGCTTCAAGATGACTGGTCAGCTGCGTGAAGGCATGACCGCAACCGATCTGGTCCTGACCGTGACCCAAATGCTGCGTGCCAAGGGTGTTGTCGGCAAGTTCGTTGAATTCTACGGCGACGGGCTCGACTATCTGACCCTGGCCGACCAGGCGACGATTGCAAATATGGCTCCAGAATACGGCGCGACGTGCGGAATTTTCCCGGTCGACGCTGAGACCCTTCGCTACCTCCGTTTCACAGGCCGCGCCGAAGATCGGATTGCGCTGGTTGAGGCTTATGCCAAGGAACAGGGAATGTGGCGCGATGCTGATACGCCCGATCCGGTGTTCACCGATACGCTCGAGCTGGATCTGACAAAGGTCGAGCCGTCGCTGGCCGGACCGAAGCGTCCCCAGGATCGTATCGCGCTCTCGGCTGCTGCCGGTGCGTTCCGCGATCTGCTGGGCGTTGCGGAAACGCCGCAGAAGTCCGACGACGCCCCGCTTGCCGATGGTGATGTGGTGATTGCTGCGATTACCAGCTGCACCAATACCTCCAACCCGTCCGTGATGATCGGTGCGGGTTTGGTGGCCCGCAAAGCCCGCGCCCTGGGCATGAAGGTCAAGCCGTGGGTGAAAACCTCGCTGGCGCCGGGCTCACAGGTGGTGACCGAATATCTCGAAAAAGCCGGTTTGCAGGAAGACCTCGACGCGATGGGCTTCAATCTGGTCGGCTATGGCTGCACTACTTGCATTGGCAATTCGGGCCCGCTGCCCGTGGAAATCTCGGAAGCCATCCACAGCAATGACCTCAATGTCTGCGCCGTGCTCTCGGGCAATCGTAACTTCGAGGGCCGGATCAGCCCCGACATCAAGTCCAACTATCTGGCTTCCCCGCCGCTGGTTGTGGCCTATGCGCTGTCGGGCAGCATGCTGAACGATATCTACGAAGATCCGATCGGCCAGGATGCCGATGGCAATGATGTCTTCCTGAAAGACGTCTGGCCGACTAATGCCGAAATCAACGCGCTGATCGAATCTTCGCTGTCTCGCGAAATGTTCGAAAGCCGCTACGGCAACGTGTTCGAGGGCGACGAGAACTGGCGCGATATTCGCATCACGACGGGCCAGACCTATAACTGGAATGAGGGATCGACCTATGTCCGTCATCCGAGTTTCTTTGAGAACATGGAACCCGAGCCCACGGCACCCGCCGATGTTGCGGGTGCGCGGGTTCTGGCGATCCTGGCGGACAGTGTCACCACGGATCACATCTCTCCGGCAGGCTCGATCAAGGAAGACGGCCCGGCGGGCGATTATCTCAAAGAGCATCAGGTTCGCCCTATTGACTTCAACTCTTATGGGTCCCGCCGTGGCAACCACGAGGTGATGATGCGCGGGACCTTTGCCAATGTTCGGATTCGCAATGAAATGGCGCCGGGCACAGAAGGCGGCGTGACCATTCATCATCCGTCAGGCGAAGAAATGTCGATTTATGACGCGGCCATGCGTTACCAGGCCGAAGAGGTTCCGTTGGTGATTCTTGGCGGCAAGGAATACGGCACCGGTTCATCGCGCGATTGGGCAGCCAAGGGCACACGCTTGTTGGGTGTGCGGGCTGCGATCGTAGAGAGCTACGAGCGTATTCATCGTTCGAACCTGGTCGGCATGGGCGTCCTGCCGTTGCAGTTCCTCGAAGGATCAGACCGCAAGACGCTGGAGCTCAAGGGCACAGAGAAGTTCGACATTACCGGGATTGCTGACGGCCTCAAGCCCCGCGCAAACCTGGGGTGCACGATCACCTATGCCGATGGCGCCACCAAGGACATCGAACTGCTGTGCCGGATCGATACGCTCGATGAAATCGATTACTACCTGAATGGTGGCATCCTGCAGTATGTGCTTCGAAACATGCTGAATGCAGCCTGATCGCCTTTTCACTGTCAGTTGATTGGTTTGTGACCCGGCCAGCGTTCATAGTTCCGCGCATGCCCTTTACAGCACCTTTTCGCAGCGTATATCGGCGTGTGGGCGATCGATTCGCGATCGCGCTATTTCTTCTGGGGATGGTCCTTCTGGGCCATCCTGCGCAGGCGGGTGATCGGGTCACTGTGGTCGAGTTGTTCACCTCGCAGGGGTGTCCGTCCTGTCCTGGTGCCGACAAGCTGCTCGGGAAACTCGCCGAGCGTGACGATATTCTGGCGCTAAGTTTTCACGTCAAATACTGGGACTACATCGGCTGGGCGGACCCGTTCGCAAATGATCTCTATTCGCAGCGCCAGCATCGCTATCTGGATCAGATCGGGTTGCCGTATGTTTACACCCCCCAGATGGTCGTAGACGGAAAACGGCATGCTTCGGGTAACAAGCCGCAGGAAGTTGCGATGAATATTCGCAACGCACAGGCGGTGGATCAGGGGCGCGTCTCGATCGGCCTGGACAGGATATCAGACAGTCAGGTGCGGATTCAGATCCCTGGCGTCGATGCGCGCTACCGGGGCGAGGCCGAAATCGTGATCGTCCGGTTCGACGACAAACTGGTCACCGAAGTCATGCGTGGAGAGAACAAGGGCAAGACCTTGGTCAACTTCCATGTTGTCCGCCTGATGCGGCCGGTCGCCCGCTGGAACGGTGAAACGGTTGATGTGGTCGTCTCGTTACAGGATCTCGAGGGTGGAAACCCCGCCTACTGCGCCATATTTGTGCAGGAACGCGGTCAGGGCCGCATTCTTGGGGCGTCCGTGGTTGATATGCGGGCTTTGGCCCCGCGGGGTTAGGAGGCATTATTTTGTCGGCGGTGTAAGCCGGACAACTCCCAATTTGGCGAGCCACAGGATGGCCCGAAAAGCCTGAGCGCGGGGGGCCTTCAGGCCAACCAGAAGTGTGCCCACATCAGTGCTTGCGTCGGCATTAGGCAAGACCTTGAGTAACGCCCGCATATTCGGGGCATCGGGAACCAGTCCGGCCACGGCGCTGTTGATCTTGAACTGGATCAATGTCTCAAGTTCAGTATCGGTACTCTGCCGGAAAACCTGGAAATCTTCTCCCAGAGACATTGTTGGATAGCCCGAGAAAACCTGAGAGAGATCGTTGCGGAGAGGGTCGGCGACATGCCCTTCCTGCGCTGCTGCGATTTCGGAATCTTTGCTGCGGCGTTCGCCCAATTCGGCCCAGAGAGCTTCGTAACGCGGTACGATGACGGACCAGTCATAGAATTTTACAGCCCGATCACGCCCGGCGGCGCCCATATCCTTTCGCAACGCGTCATCGGCGATGATGCGCGCGTAAGAATCGGCAACGAGGTCGGCATCCACGTAGGTAAACTGAGCGGTGCGACCGATATAACCGCCGTAGCTGTAGCGGCCGCTGCGGTATTTGGCAGCGATATCCTCTCCGCTGCCCGACGCCGGAGAGACGGTGAGAATCGCAATGCCCTGAATGCCGTCCTCAAGCGTGTCGCGATACCCGTTCCAGTCAGTGATCACGATGGGCAGGCCCGCGGCCATCGCCTCGACAGGAGTTAGGCCAAACGTTTCCTGAATATTGTCGGATAGCGACGTGAAAAAATCCGCCGCCGACCAGGCCTGTTTACGAATGACGGGGTCGCGGCCATCCACAAGATGCAACCGCACATCAGGGCAGATTTCGCGCGCAAGGTCTTCGATCTGTTTGCGTTCGGGGTCATTTTCAAACTAGCCGGCCAGGATCAGGTGAACCTTCCGCTTCGTGCGTTCGTGGGCGGCCTGCAACCCGCGAAACATCGGCAGCGGATGGGCCTTGGCGGTTGCAGAAAGTCGGCCCAGAAACAGCGCTGCGACGGCGCCGTCATCAATCTGATGGTCGCGTCGGAAGTCGCCGCGGGCGTGGGCGTCAGGGGCAAAGGTTGTGGTGTTGATGCCCAGAGGTATGACCGGGAGCTGCAATTGAGCTGGAGACTGGCTGCCGTGTCCGAAACGGGCCCCAAGGTATTCCTGCCAGTTATCGAGGACGCCCTGGAGTGTATCGCGCACGGCCTGGGAGGTGCAGATCACGGCGTCCCAACTCTGCAGCGGGGCTGTTGCAAATGTTCCGATCGCTTCCATCACTGTGTCACTGGCGGTCGTGTGGGTGATGCCGCACAGGCTCCACCCGCGTTGATTGTGTCGCCGGCGCAACCACGCATGATCGGAAATTGTCGGGCTCGGGTATTAGAGACAGCCGATCTCCGAGAGTTTTTCCGGTGTGTCGAGAGGGATTCACCGCGCGCTTTTCAGCGGTCGATTGGCGTCCCGAGCGGCGGCACGGACTGTCTCATAGAAGGCTTCGGCGGCTTTGCGATCCGGTGCCATACAAGTCAGATCGCGCGCGGCGCCGTGTTGGGCGTATCCCGCCAGAAAGCTCGCGCCGGCGGATTGCCGGCCCATCAGGCGCCGTCCTGACATATTGTAGCCGTCGGGCATGTAATAGATCGCGGCTGAAGCAGTTTTAGACGGGTCGGCGTTCAAGATCAGGCCTCTGAATAGTCGGCAGTAATGTCCTTGCGACTTAGCCACCCCATCCCGCGCACAGCAAGTGTAACTTCTAAATTCAACGCGGGGCAGCCAACTGTTGCAATCCCGCTCGTGAGTGAGGATGCTGAGGCATGTCTTTCCACCAAAAGCCCGTCGTCAAAGCCATTTTGGGGCCGACCAACACGGGGAAAACCTACCTCGCCATCGACCGCATGCTCGGTCATGAATCGGGCATGATCGGGTTTCCCCTACGTCTCCTGGCGCGGGAGAACTACGACCGTGTTGTACAGTTGAAGGGGCGCGGTTCGGTCGCGCTGATCACCGGTGAAGAACGTATTGTTCCGGCCAACCCGCGCTATTTTGTCTGCACGGTCGAGGCCATGCCGCGAGATCAGATTGTGGCGTTTCTGGCCATCGACGAAGTGCAGCTTTGCGCCGATCCGGAACGTGGTCACGCTTTCACGGACCGGCTGCTGCACGCAAGGGGAACGCAGGAAACCCTGCTGTTGGGTGCTGAGACCATGGCGCCAATCATCCGCAAGCTGTTGCCCGATGTTGAGTTCGAATTTCGCGAACGGTTCTCCCGATTGAGCTATGGCGGTTTCAAGAAACTCACGAGATTGCCGCCGCGTAGTGCGGTGGTCGCGTTTTCGGCGGCCAATGTCTATGCGGTGGCGGAATTGTTGCGCAGCCAGCGCGGTGGAGCGGCGATCGTGCTGGGTGCGCTCAGCCCCCGAACCCGGAATGCCCAGGTTGCGATGTATGAAGCCGGCGAGGTTGACTACCTCGTCGCCACGGACGCGATCGGAATGGGCCTCAACATGAATATTTCCCATGTCGGGTTTTCGTCGCTGACGAAGTTTGATGGACAGGGGTTTCGACGTCTGGCTGCTGCCGAGATTGGCCAGATTGCTGGCCGCGCCGGACGTTATATGGAGGATGGAACATTCGGCCCGACGGCGGAACTGGCACCGTTTGAGCCGGATCTGGTTGAAGCGTTGCAGAACCATCAGTTTGATTCTGTTCGCGCCGTCTACTGGCGTTCCAATGCGCTGGATTTCAATTCGCCGGCGGCCTTGAAGAAGAGCCTCGATGCGCGGCCGCCACAACGCGAACTTCGTCGTGCGGGGGCCGCAGATGATTACAGCGCGCTGGTCGCGGTAAGCGCCCATGACGATATTGTTGCAGCGGCCTCCAACCCTGAAGCTGTGCGTTTGTTGTGGGATGCCTGTCAGGTTCCTGATTTCAGCGGCGATCTGTCAGGAGGTCATTCGCGCCTTGTGGGACGAATCTATCGATTTTTGATGAATGAGCGGGCTACCATTCCGGCGGATTGGATCGAACGCTCGATCGGTCAGTTCGACCGGACGGACGGTGACATTGACACATTAATGGCGCGCATCGCCGGCGTTCGAACCTGGTCATACATTGCCCATCGTCGCAGCTGGACCGATGATCCTGACGGTTGGCAAGCCCGTGCCCATGCGCTGGAGGACAAGCTCTCTGACGCGCTGCATGATCGGTTGACCCAACGTTTTGTTGATATAAAGGCTGCGGTTCTTTCGCGACGGTTGCGGGAAAACAAGGAATTGCTTGCGGGTGTCGCCGAAGACGGCAAAGTTACGATCGAAAGTGAAGAAGTGGGGCATTTGAATGGTTTTAAATTTGTACCGGCCGATGACGACGTCGCCGCGAGCACGCGTCTGATGGCGGCGGCAAACCGCGCGGTGCGTGAATCCATTGGCGCACGTACTGCGGCTTTGACGGGTGCGGACGACAATGCGTTTGTGCTCGATCACACGGACGCCAGAATCCTCTGGCAGGAGTACCCGGTCGCAAAGATAGTCGCCGGTGCGGATATATTGCACCCGACGGTCGATGTTTTGCCCAGCGACCTGCTCGATGCGCCGATGCGTGAGGACATGCGCAAGCGTCTGCAGAAATGGCTCGATACCAGGCTCGGTGTGGAACTGGCGCCCCTTTTCATGCTGGCGCAGTCGGATTTTTCAGGTTCTGCCCGCGCGCTGGCATTTCGCCTTGGCGAAGGTCTGGGTTGCGCCGTACGAGTAAGAGGTGATGACCCGGGCGCCCATATGAATGACGACGACAAGAAGGCGATCGCGAAAGTCGGGGTGCGCGTTGGCGTGGCGTCTGCCTATCTCCCGGCCATGCTTAAAGGGCGGGTTATGGCCCTCAAGGCAATGTTGTTTCGTATCTGTCACGAGACGGATGCGGCTTTGCCCGATGGTGGTGCGACGGCGATGCCGCGATCCGAGTTGATTGACGATAACTGGTATCTCTCCCTCGGCTTCTGTCCGGCCGGACCGATTGCGATCCGGGCTGATGAACTTGAGCGCATGCTCGCTGTCTTGCGCCGCGGGACCAAAGAAGGCGAGTTCGCTGTAAGTCCTGATATTCTGTCGCGGATCGACGCCCCGGCCGAAGTCTTTGCGCGCATGCTGCGCAGCCAGGGTTACGAAGTGCGCGAGGACGATGATGGCATCAAGGTAACTCGGCCTGCGCGCGTGAAACGCAAGCCACAACGCGCTAAAGCCGGCAAACCATCCGGCGCAAAGAAAAAACCGGCGAGCCCGCCAAAGGCCAAACCAGAACCCGTCTTTGATCCGGATTCACCGTTTGCCAAGCTTCAGGAGCTCAAGGAGCGGCTTCGTTGACGGCTGAGCTTGCCGCGACGCTACGTCTGGACAAGTGGCTTTGGTATGCGCGGCTCTGCAAGACGCGGAGCCTGGCCACGACGATGTGTCGGAACGGTGATGTTCGGGTCAACAAGGTGCCTATTCGCAAATCCAATCAGCCCGTGCGGGTTGATGATGTTCTGACTTTTGCGTTGGGTCCCCGAATATGTGTCATCCGAATTGCGCAATTGGGGACTCGCCGGGGGCCGGCTGTTGAAGCCAAAACCCTGTACGAGGATTTGTCACCGCCGATGCCGCCGCGTGAAAAGCGTGTCCCTGTGAGCGGGTTGCGTGACGCGGGTGCGGGACGTCCAACCAAACGGGAACGCCGGGCGACTGATCGATTGCGCGACGGGTGATCCAATAATGGGCGTCGCTCACGTCACCGTGGTTGTCCGCCGGGTATTGTGTCGTGTAGACAGTCGGCATGTTTTATCGTCTGAAGAATTTATTCGCCGCCGATGACGCTCCCAAGAGTGGTGCCCAGGCTCATGGTGTTGACGAATTGCAGCTGGCTGCCGCGACGTTACTGGTTGAAGCCGCGCGTATGGACGATGATTTTGGTCCTGATGAACGCGTGGTGATCGAGCGGCTCTTGCGGACGCGGTTTTCACTTAGTGCCGAAGAAGCTGACAGCCTGCTTGGTGCGGCTGACGAGGCGGCTGCGGAGTCTGTCGAGTTCTATGGCTATACCCGGAAAATCAAGGATGCGTTCGACAATGACGAGCGCATTCGCATGATCGAGATGCTTTGGGAGGTCGTCTACGCCGACGGCGAAGTTCATGATCATGAGGCAAACCTGTTGCGGCGGGTCGCCGGCCTCATCTACGTTAGTGATCGGGAGAGTGGTGATGCACGCAAACGCGTGCTTGACCGTGCGAACGAAGCTTCGTAAATCGACCCCCAGCAGAAGGCCAAGAGGAATTGAGAATATGCCGTATGTCGTTACCGAAGCTTGCATCAAGTGCAAATACACCGACTGTGTCGAAGTCTGCCCGGTAGATTGTTTCTACGAGGGTGAGAACATGCTCGTCATTCACCCTGACGAGTGCATCGATTGCGGTGTCTGTGAGCCGGAATGCCCGGCGGAGGCGATTATTCCGGATGTCGAGCCCGGGGCCGAGAAGTGGCTCGAGCTGAATCGCGAATATTCTGAAAAATGGCCGAACATTGCCACCAAGAAGGACGAAGCGGCTGAAGCCGACACGTTCAAAGGCGAGGCCGGCAAGTTCGACAAGTACTTCAGTGTTAATCCAGGTGCGGGCGACTGAGTCTTCGCGTAAACCGCGTCGACATCTACCAAAACACCTGAATTTCTGTTATACTAAGGCATCGAAAGGGACGGCTCCGGCCGTCCCTCGTTTTTGTAATATGCCCCTAGATGGACGTTTTCGGCCGTTTCTGACGGATCGAGGCCGAAAACCACGTTTCCACCCGCACGGGCCACATGTAACGGATTTTGGATATGGCGAAAGCAGCGACCGCGAAGAAGAAACCGGCGACGACTAAACCGGTAGCCAAGAAACCTGCAGCGAAGAAACCCGCAGCAAAAGCATCCGCGAGCGCTGCCAAGAAGGCCGCTCCCAAGTCAGCTGTAGCGAAACCGGCTGCGAAGAAGCCTGCCGTCAAGAAACCGGCGGCGAAGAAGCCTGCCGTCAAGAAACCGGCGGCCAAAGCGGCTGTGCCGGCAAAGGCTGCTGCGAAACCCGCCCCGAAGCCGGCGGCGAAGGCCCCGGCCAAGAAGGAAAAACTCGAATTTTCCGAGAAGGATTTCGTGGTCTACCCAACCCATGGCGTTGGTCAGGTGACGGGAATTGAAAATTTCGAAATTGCCGGAGAGAAGTTAAAGCTCTTCGTTATCAGCTTCGAACGTGAACGCATGACGTTGAAGGTTCCGATCACCAAGGTGAAGGAATCTGGCCTGCGGAAGCTGGCCAGTCGCAAAGTGATCGAAAACGCACTCAAGGCGCTCAAGGGTCGGGTTCGTGTGAAGCGCACAATGTGGAGCCGTCGGGCCCAGGAATATGAGGCCAAGATCAATTCCGGAGATCCGGTACAGATCGCCGAAGTGGTTCGCGATCTGCATCGTAACGAAGACCAACCCGACCAGTCCTATTCCGAACGACAGATGTATCAGGCTGCTCTTGACCGCTTCTCGCGTGAACTGGCTGCCGTCGAAAGCACCTCGCCTGAGGAAGCTGTCGAAAAGCTGGAAAACATCCTGTCGACCTAGCAACGGTCAAAGCGAATAAAAAGGGCCGGCCTGGCATTGCGAGGTCGGCCTTTTCTTTATAATGGTTCATTTCCCGGCTTGCTGCGGCGCGAACCACTGATTCATCCTGCGCCCGCAAGGAGTTGCCGGATGTCCCAAATGATCGTCAATGGTGACAAGTTCGCCCTGCTGCGCGGTGCGAAGCGGGTTTGGGCGGTGTCGAGCATCCATGGTGACGTCACTCGATCGCGCGCGTTGCACCGAATGATCTCCGAACGTTTCGAGCCCGGTGACCGGTTAGCCTATCTGGGAAATATCATGGGTCATGGACCCGCGGTGGCCGAAGCGGTTGACGAGGTGTTGTCGTTTCGCCGCGCGGTTATTTCAGCCCATGGGATGTTTGCCGCCGACGTGGTTGTGCTTCGCGGGGCCCAGGAGGAAATGTGGCAAAAGCTGTTGCAGTTGCAGCTCGCGCTTAACCCGGGCGAGGTCTTCGAATGGATGATCGAGCAGGGGGTCGGTGCGACCCTTGAGGCCTATGGCGGGAATGTCGCTGACGGACGGGCGGCGTCGCGTGCCGGGTCGGCGATGTGTGCCCGCTGGACGGCCGGCCTGCGCGACCGAATTCATGGACATCCTGGGCACACACAGTTGATGTCGGCACTACGCCGCGCCGCTGTCACCCTGTCATCAGACGGCCAACCGACGCTGCTGTTTGTCAGTGCGGGAATCGACGAGACCCTTCCGCTCGAAGCCCAGAAGGACAGTTTCTGGTGGCCGCCGCGGGAATTGGGAAGTTTTGAGGGGCCTTATGGCGAGTTCGCCCGGATCGTTGCCGGGTTTGACCGTCGGGCCCGCGGCGTGATCGAGACGCCGTTTACAGTCTCCCTCGATGCTGGCGCCGGGCGCGGGGGGGCTTTGATCGGGATTTGTATCGAAAGTACCGGTGCTGTGTGCGAGACGCTGGAAGCCTGATTCAGATTATTGTCCGGTAACCACCTTGACGGTTTGGCCCGGGAAAGGCGCTGAGCCGGGTTGCAGTCCATTGAGAACGCGGAACCACTCATCTTTGGGGGCTGGTAACGGCGTGTTGCCAGCCAGGCGGGCCACAGAATCGCTGCGTCGAACCACTTTGGTGTCGATCCTCCAGGGGCCGTAGCGATTACGGTCGGCCCGTGTGAGCTTGCGAAAGCTCATCATTGTATCTGTCAGACCTGCCTGCAGCCCGGCCGTTTGGGCCGTCGGGGTCAGGAAGACAAATCGGTAGACCTGATTGGCACTGTGACGTATCGCGACAACTTGTTGGTCGCCGTTCTGCAGGCGGAAGCCTTGCGGAACGTCGAACCTGAAATTCAGGGGTTCGTGGACGAATGTCTGACCGCGGATCAGACCCTGATCGAGTGAGCCACCGAAAATGATCCCGTCGATCGCTTTCATATAGGCAAGATTGCCGACCTTGGGATCTCGCACGGGTCGAACATTGGCCGTACGGGTTGCCACCACGACGCGGTCCTGGGTGCGCGGATTGGTCGACATGATGTTGGAGCGTGCCGCGGGGTCAGGTCGCCCACTCACCTTTGCCTCGAGGGAACTGAACGCCTGGAGCGAAGCCAGAAATGATGCCATGGCGTCAGTCGCATATCCGGCCCGGGCCAGATACCGAACCCCCAGCGTGTCGGCCTCGAACTCGTGCTCGCGGGAGAATGATTGCAGATAGACGGCCGAACCCTGCCCGACAGCCTGCCCTACTTCCGAGGTTCCAAGGATTAGCGAGCCCAGAATACTGGCGCCCACCGAAAGTCCCTGGACGATGACCGATGAGCTGTAACGTTGGGCCGAATGCCGCGCCGTTACATGTCCGATCTCATGACCGAGCACCCCGGCAAGCTCGGCTTCGGTGTTGGCCAGGCCCAGCAAGCCACGGGAGATGTAGACGTACCCACCGGGCAGGGCGAAGGCGTTGACGATGTCGTCATTGAGAACGGTGAAGGTGAATTTTACATTGGGTAGTTCGGAGACTTTCGCCAGGCGTTGCCCGATACGGTCGACATAGGGCGTGACGTTCGGGTCGTCATAGACGCCACCAAATTGTGCAATGATCTTGGGATGTTGTTCCTGTCCGATACGCAATTCTTCTTCGGGGGACATGAAGGCCGTGAAATCACGTTCCCCCGTCGCGGGGTTGACCGAACAGGCGGTCAGCAGCAGCGCGAACGCTCCGAGGACGCTGCGCATCCGGGTCGGGTGTGGGCCAGGGAATGGGTCATGGCGAGAAAACCTCGATTTGCTCCGGATGGGTGACGTCAATCATCGGACCATTGCGTGATTTGAGCCAGCCCCGCACCTGAACTTTACGGCCCGTGTAGTCCTGGGGCGCGATACCGGCCTAGTCAAAAAGTGTCCAGTCTTTCGCGGCGATTGAAATTGTGAAGTCGGTTTTATAATAGGCACCGAAATTAAGGAACACGCGCCCGCGAACTTGCGTGGCTTCGAGCACGCGCCCCTCCACCAGGGCAAACCGATCCAGATGCGCCGCGCTCGCCACCGGGTCGAGCACGGCGTAATGCGGCGATGTCCATATCCCGTCGCGTTTCATTCGTGATGCGACCTCTTGGTTCAGCATCTCCTTCACCAGGGCCCGGTTGTCGGTGAAACTGTAGACCCGGGCCAGGCCGCGTTCGAGCAGACGCCCCTGCACCCAGCCGCCGTCGCCGGTAAACAAATGCGCCAGAAGGCGATTGTAGCGATCAACCCGCTGCCCCCCGAAGGCCAGGGTGACATTCTTCCCAAGCACCAGCCCGCTCAGCGCCTGCTTGGCTTCATCAGCCATTGGCCACTTTTCGAAGCCGGGGCGTCCTAGGGGAAGTTTTGGAGCTTGAATGCCGACCAGGCGAACCTGGTGCCCGTTTGAAAGGACGACCGTGTCACCATCCACAACCTCGATGATCAATGCGGTTTGGTCGGCTTCGAGGGATTCCAGAAATGTGTCAGGGATCTGCGCCGCCGCAATGCCGGTGGCGAGGAGAAGAAACGCTTCAGCCAGTGTGTAACGCCGTAACATCACGCCGGTCAGTATAGCGAATTTGAGCACCAAGCGTCGCACCGGGATGTGGCGACGTCATGGCAGCCGGTGTTGACAACCTGGCGGTGGCGCGTCCACATGCGCGCCTCGTCTCGAAGGAGTTCTGACGTTGCGTAGCGCCCTTTTTGTCGATATCGAGCCCCGCCGGAATGGTCGCCTCCCGCTCGATAACGGCCACGAAATGTATTGGGAAGAAACCGGTCGCGCTGATGGCGTTCCGATTGTGTTTCTGCATGGGGGACCCGGCGCGGGCACGATGCCGGTGCATCGCCGGTTTTTCGATCCGGATCATTACCGCATTATTCTCTACGATCAGCGCGGGGCAGGTCGTTCGACGCCCCTGGCGAGCGTCACCGCGAACACCACGGACGATCTGGTCGCGGATCTGGAATTGCTGCGTACTCATCTTTCGATCGAGCGGTGGCATCTGTTCGGCGGTTCCTGGGGATCTACCCTGGCATTGACCTATGCTCAGGCTTTCCCGGACCGGTGTCGGGGCATGGTCCTGCGTGGCGTGTTTACCTGTTCGGCACGCGAAGTTGACTGGTTTCTCCACGGGATGGGCCGCATTTTTCCCGACGCGTGGCTCGATTTTTCCGAGACGATTCCAGCGGCTGAACGGGGAGACCTTTTGGCCTCTTATTACAAGCGCCTCACCGATCCTGATCCGGAAGTCCACATGCCGGCCGCCAGGGCGTGGGCAAGTTACGAGTCAAGATGTTCGACCTTGCGGCCGAACCCGGACGCGGTGCGGGCGATTTCGGCTTCTCAAAGAACCCTCGCGCTGGCACGGATCGAAGCGCATTACCTTGTAAATGGTGCGTTTCTGAAACCGGATCAGCTATTTGCGAATATGGACACCATTCGTCACCTGCCCGGGGCCATTGTGCACGGCCGCTATGACATGGTGTGCCCGATCGAGACCGCGGATAAGCTTGCATGTGCCTGGCCGGAGGCGGAGTTTACGATTGTTCCCGACGCGGGTCATTCGGCGCTGGAGCCGGGCACGCGGGCCGCGCTTTTGACGGCCGTGGAGGCGCTTCGGGAGGTCAGTTAGGGTCGCAAGAATGGTTTTCGTGAGCGTCCGGATACCCTATGATGGGAAAATTCAGAGCTGGGTGTGCCGGTAGGGGGATTCGAAATTGCGTAACTGGAAAAAACTCGTTGCTGGTGCTGCCTTGCTGGGCTTGCCGTTCGCGACGCCGGCGATGGCCGATGACCCTGATTTCTTCGTGATCGGCGGTGGCTGGTACGATTTCAATGATAATGAGGAAGCCTTCGATTTTCGGGCAGAATATCGCTCCGGCTATAAGGCGCTGGGGTTTATCAAGCCCTGGGCCGGGATCGAAGCAACGACCGAACAGGCAATCTATGGCGCCGTCGGAATTCTGACCGATCTGTATTTCGGGCGTCGTTGGGTTGTGACACCGAGCTTTGGTGCGGGGCTGTACGGAGATGGCAGTGGCAAGGACCTCGGCCACACCATCGAGTTTCGCTCGCAGATCGAACTCGGATACAGGTTCGACGACCGCTCGCGCATCTCGCTGGCGGTGGGGCATATCTCGAATGCCGGTTTGGGTGACAGCAATCCCGGGACCGAGATTGCGACGATCTACTATCACATCCCGCTTGAAGACATTGTTAACTGAGACACCGGGGCTGACTGCGTGAATGCGGCCCTGATAACCGGGGCAGCGCACCGCATTGGCCGCTGCATTGCTGAAACGCTGGTTGCGGACGGATGGTCCGTTGTCGTCCATCACAATACATCTGACGCTGAAGCCTCTGACACTGTGAACGCCATCACGGCGGCTGGTGGGCAGGCGAGCGCGATCAGCGCTGACCTGTCAGATCCTGTCGCCTGTGTTGATCTGGTTGCTGCCGCCAATGCGGCCACGGGGGGGCTGACCTGCCTGGTCAACAATGCCTCGGTGTTTACTGAAGATCGTATCGAAAGCGCAGATGCCGCCACATTTGATGCGATCATGGCAGTCAATTTGCGCGCGCCGGTGCTGCTGTCCCAGGCGTTTGCGGCTCAGCTTCCCATCGAGGCTGATGGTGTGATTATCAATATCCTCGATCAGAAGCTCGCCAACCCGAATCCGGATTTCCTGAGCTACTCCTTGTCCAAGTACGGATTGGCCGGCCTGACGGATATGCTGGCCATGTCACTCGGGCCTCGAGTTCGCGTTTGCGGCGTGTCCCCAGGCCTGACCTTGCCCAGCGGCGATCAGGACGAATCCCAGTTTGACGCGGTCCATACCCGCACCCCGCTGGCGCGTGGCTCGCGGCCCGAGGATGTTGCCGGCGCGGTGCGTTACCTTGCCAAAGCCCAGGCCGTGACCGGGGAGACGATCCTCGTCGATGGGGGCCAGCATTTGGTGTCCAGCACGCGCGACGTTATGTTCCTCGACCCGTCGAACGAACCGGATAATTCCTGATGAACGCACTTGTGGCAGATATAGCGGTCAATGATCCGGTGGAGCAGCGTCTTCTCGACCGCTGGCCGGAGGTGCGCAAGATCTTCTTCCGTAACCTTATGGTCGATGTGCATATGGGCGTGCATGCCCATGAGCAGGATCGGACCCAGCCGGTCCGAATCAACATTGTGCTCTACATGCATGCCGACACCGCGCCGACGACAGATAGCTTTTCCGAAGTCTTCGACTATGACCAGATCCGCACGGGCGTGCTGGGGATGATCGAGACACGTCACATTAATCTGCAGGAAACCTTGGTCGAAGAGATCGCTGACTATGGGCTTGGTTTCGCGTCGGTACTGGCGGTGCGGGTGTCGACCGAAAAGACCGATGTTTATCCCGATTGCGATGGGGTGGGTTACGAGTTGATCCGTATTCGAACCGACTGACCGTCCCCCCATCCGACCTGATTCCGGAGGAGAGAGACCATGAGTTTGGACTGGCCAACTGACCGTATCGACTATGACCCGATCCATGGGCGCGCACCCTTGCCGCTGCCCGAAGGCCGCAAGGTCGTCGTCTGGCCGTGCATCAATGTGGAGAACTGGGTGATCGACGCCCCGATGCCGCGCACGGTGGTGAACCCGCCCGGCGGCGTCAATAAGTCGGTTCCCGACATTCCGAACTGGGCCTGGCACGAATACGGCCAGCGGGTTGGGTTCTGGCGGTTGAAGCGAATCTTTGATGATTTCGGAGCGAAGGCAACACTGGTGCTGAACGGCACAGTCCCCGATGTGTATCCCCAGATTGTCGATGCCAGCCTTAAATCCGGCTGGGATTTGTGCGGGCATGGCTGGATCCAGCGGGCCCTGCCGGCAGTCGAGGACCAGGAAGATATGATCCACCGGGTATTTGCAAAGCTGAAAGAGGTTTCCGGAAAAACGCCGAAAGGCTGGCTCGGGCCCGCGCTGGCCGAGACCCATGACACGGTCGACTGGCTCCACGATGCGGGGTTTGAGTATGTGGCCGATTGGGTGATGGACGATCAGCCGATCGAGCTACGCACCAAAAAGGGTACGATTGTGGGGCTGCCCTATACCCAGGAGCTCAATGATCTGGCGATGCAGCTAATCCAGGGCCACCGGGCGCAGGAGTATGGTGACCGGGCGATCCGGGAGTTTGACCAGCTGATCGAAGACGCCACCGCCGAGCTGGGCTCGACTCGGATCATGTGTTTTACCCTGCATCCCTACATCATGGGCGTGCCCCACCGGGCCCGGGAAATTCGCCGGATTCTCGAGCATGTGTGTAATCGCGACGACACGTTCGTGTGGACCGGCGAGGAAATTCTCGACTGGTACAATTCGGTTCGTCCGGGCGCGGCGTAACACGCGCTCTGGCGTCCGGCGCAGCCGGGCGCTATTTAGGAGTGGCAAGGGTTGTGTGCGCGCTCGTAGCTCATCTGGATAGAGCATCGGTTTCCTAAACCGGGGGTAGCAGGTTCGAGTCCTGCCGGGCGCACCACTCGCCTCCCGTTATTCCGGCTTACCCGTCCAGCGTTTTGACAGGCTGTGCTCGATTGCAAACAAATCGAGCACCCGGCCGATCGTGTGGTCGACCATGTCTTCGATGGTTTCCGGCTTCGGGTAAAAAGCCGGCATGGGCGGCATGATGATCGCTCCTATATCCGAAGCTTCCGCCAGAGTGCGCAGATGGCCGGTGTGCAAGGGGCTCTCGCGCACCATCAGCACAAGTCGGCGGTGTTCCTTCAAGGTCACGTCAGCCGCCCGGGTGAGCAGGGTCTGGGTCGCGCCGGTCGCAATCTCGGCGGCGGATTTCACGGCGCAGGGCGCGACCACCATGCCCAGGGTCAGCAAAGACCCTGAAGAGATTGCCGCCCCCATATCGTTGGGCGTGTAAACGTGATCGGCCAGCGCGAAGAGCGCTTCGCGGGTGATGTCGGTCTCGTAGCCCAGTGTCATCAGGCCGGGTCGGGTAATAACCAGATGGGTTTCGACCTCGGCCTCGCGCAGCACTTCGAGCAGACGAATGCCGTAGACGATCCCGGTCGCACCGGAAATGCCAACCACGAGGCGTTTCTTCTCGCCGGGAGGGTAATAGGGGTTTTCGTTCATGGTGGCGCGGTTGTAACGGAAAGAGCGGCTAGCCGCCACCGGCCAGTGCGCGAACCTCATCGTCTTCGGGGAAGCGATGGGTTTTGAGTTTTGAATACAACGGCGCACCGTCGCGGGTGATCTCGAACGACGCCGAACGACCCGGCGCGATCTCTACAGTTTCGCCCAGTTCTACAAGCAGGTCCCTCGCACGGAGGGCACGCGGCTCGTAGTTTCAAATTTTGCAGAATTCAATATGTAGCGTCATGGGGCTTCTTCTGGTGTTGCCGTTGAATTCTAGAGTGTCATGCCCGGTGTTTCGAGGCCATGGGCGATGAGTTCAGTAGTGATATGGGTGAACGCGTCCTCGACCGAGTCCGTGCGGTAGAACAGGTCCAGATCGTCGGGGTTGATGGTTCCGAATTCGACCAGCGCTTCGAAGTCGACCACCTGGTCCCAGAATTCCTTTCCGAACAGTACGATCGGTACCCGTTTTTTGATTTTCTGGGTCTGGATCAGGGTGAGGATCTCGAACAATTCGTCGAGCGTGCCAAACCCGCCCGGAAACAACACGACGGCCTTTGCCGGGTAGGTAAACCAGAACTTCCGCATGAAGAAGTAATGGAACATGACGTTGAGTTCGCGACTAATATAGGGGTTGTCGTACTGTTCGTTCGGGATCGAGATGGTCAGCCCGATATTGATGCCTTTGGCCTCGGACGCGCCACGATTGGCCGCTTCCATGATGCCGGGCCCGCCGCCGGTGCAGACCACGAAGCGGCGTTTGCCGTCCCCCAGGCCCTTCGACCATTCGGTCATCTGGAACGCGAGCTCGCGCGCAGCTTCATAATAGACCGCCATGCGTGTGGCCCGACGCGCGGCTTCGGGATCACCCTCGCCGGATTCAGCGGCCTTTGTCAGCGCGGCCGCGTCTTCGGCGGATTTTAGCCTTGCCGAGCCCATGAACACGATGGTGTCGTCGATCTCGTGTTGCTCGAACCGGCTTAGGGGTTCCTGGTATTCGGCCAGAATTCGCAGCGACCTAGCTTCCCGGCTGTGCAGAAAATCGAGATTTTCATAGGCCTTTGGGGCGTCATATGTGGTCATGCGTGGTCCGATCAATTGTCAGAGAATTCGGGGATGTTGGGCCGGGCGCCCCACATGCAGAAGGATTCAATCTTGAACGGCAGCTGGCGGGGCTTCCAGTCAGCATCAACGTTTCGAACCCCGGATGAATACTCATAGGTCATGCCGTCCGGCCCCTCGTAATAGAGGAACATCGCGCCCGAGGTCGGGTGACGCCCCGGACCAAAACGGATTGCCACCTGGCGTTCGGTTAGAAAATTGTGTGACCGCATGATGTCGTCGAGGGATTCGACCTGAAAATTAATATGCTGAATGCCCGCATGGTCGGTGGGAAACAGCGCGATGCGGTGGTGCACCTCATCGAAGGACATCAGGGCTGCATCCCCGATGCGATCATTCGCGCGAATATTGAATAGCCCCGACCAGAACGCTTCGTCGCGGCGCGCATCGGTGGTCTTCAGGCCGACATGGCTGAATTCGGTAATGCCCGCATCGCGGGAGGGAAAGTAGCGTTGCCCTGAATGATAGGGACGAACCACCAGATCGATGGAGTTTCCGCTCGGATCAGGGAAATTGATGTAGGCCATCACACGACGTGCCGCCGCGTCATCGTCGCTTCCGTGGTGCACGGCAACGCCGGCGGCAGTCAGGATCTGTGCGGCCGCTTCGAGTTGCTCAAAAGTTTCGACGGCAAACCCCAGTGTGTGATCAAGAGGGTCCCCGGCGAAGTAGCAGATATTGTGGTCCCTATCGTCGCCGCGCAGATAAACCGCGCCATTCTCACGTCCTACTTCCTCGAGCCCGATAACCGATCGGGCAAATCCGACGGTTGTGTCGAGATCAGCCGTGCCCAGACGACAGTAGCGGATACCAACGATGTCGATCATGGATGGGGTCAGCTGCTGGTGCCTATTCGGCAGCTTCGGAGTTGTCCAGAATGCTTAGATCCGGGCGTGATCCCCAGGCACAGAAGGATGCGTCCTTGATCGGGAACTGACGTGCCTTCCAGCTGTCATCGATCATGCGGACCCCACAGGAGTATTCGTAAATCATCTCGTCGGGGCCGTAGAAATAGAGGAACCGAGCCCCAGACAGGGAATGGCGCCCCGGGCCGGCCTGGATGCGCACCTGGTGGTCGATCAGAAAATAATTTGAGCGCATCACGTCATCGGTTTCGGTGACCTGGAAGTTGATGTGCTGGATACCCGGGCGGTCAGAGGGGAAAAGAGCAAAGCGATGATGCACCGCATCGAAGGTCATTAATGCCGACCAGCCGATCCAGTCGCTGGTGCGAAAATTGAAAACCTGCGACCAGAATTTTTCGGCTTCGCGTGGGTTGGTGACCCGCAGGCCAATATGGCTAAACTCGTCGATACCGGCATCGCGGCCAGGAAAATAGCGGCGGCCCGAGGCAAAGGGGCGCACGGTCAGGTCGATGGAGTTACCGCTCGGGTCCTTGAAATTGATGTAGCCCATACAGCGCCGGGCGGTCGCTTCTTCTTCGGTCCCGCGGTGGACTTCCAGTCCATAAGCCTGCAGCGCGCTTTCGGCGGCATCGAGCTCTTCGAAAGTGTCCAGTTGCAGGCCAAGCGTGTGATCATTCGGATCGCCCTCGAAATAGCAGATGTTGTGATCCCGATCATCGCCGCGCATATACACAGAACCATTTTCACGCCCGACTTCTTCAAGGCCGATTATGTCTGTGGCGAATTTGACGGTTTCTTCCAGATTTGCCGTTCCGAGCCGGCAATACCGGAATCCAGTCACATTGATCATCACATCTCTCCCGTGGGTTCACGCTATTCTAGACCGATCGGGGGTTCGTGACGACACCCGCGATGTGACATCGCCGCCAAATGCCTGATTTAGCAATCATTTGTTGCCACTGACGGCGAAATTCGAATTCTTCCGCAGATTTTATGGCGAATTAAGTTCCCCTTAATCATTTTTGACCATTCTCAATTTCAGGCCAAACAGCGCCGTGGCGTAGGGTTTTCTGACAGGGTGGTCGTCTTGGGATGTTGGTTTTATGTCCGCAGTGAACACACAACTTGTGTCGAAAACAGCCGCAGAGAAAAGTCCGCCCAAGGGTATCGGCTTTGCGCTCTACGCGACTCTATCGGCCGCGTTCTCCCATCTTGAAGATTCGGCGATCGTTTTGTCGCCCGAAGGTGAGATTGTGGTCTGGAACAAAGGGGCGGAATCCCTTTTCGGCCGCAGCTTCGAAGACGTTCGCAACAAGAATATCTCGATAATCGCACCGCCGGGTGCCGATGGCGATCCCATAGAAATGTTTGCACAGGTGTTGTCGGGCCATCCCGTGGCCGTACGCGAGGCGGACCGGGTGCACAAGGATGTTATCCACGTTCGGATTTCGGAGCGTGTTTCTCTGGTTGAAGATCATAACGGACAAATTTACGGCGTGCTTTTTGTGGCGCGTGATCTCACCAGGGATATCGCCCGTGAGGGCCGTTTGAACGAGGTGACCGAACGCCAGGATGAGATTGCCACGCTGCGCGCCTGCCACGGCGGACTGAAAGCCTATCCGGGCCCGCTGCCCTATCTGCAGGGATATAACGAGCCGCGAAAACTGTTCCACGAGCTGTGGCAAAACGATGCCCTGGGGGCGATCGACCCCGGTGACACGGTGCAGCGGTTGGCGGCTATCGATGCGGTACTTGCCGACAAAGGCTTCGATGGTGATCCCGCGAATGTCCCGCTGCACGGGGATGCCCATCTCGGCAATATGCTGGTGACCGATGACCGACCGGACGGCACCGGATTGTGGATCGACTGGGAGGACGTTTCGCGCGGCCCGGTCGAATGGGACTATGCCTGTCTGATTGTTTCGCTCCGGGATGATCCTTCCAGATCGGCGGCTGGGGTTGCGATGATGGCGGATATCGTAGGGGAGACGGATCGCCATTGTCTGTACGTGCTGATCGATGCCCGTGCTCTGCAGCGGGAATTGTGGGACACGGCGATCAAGGTTTTGCACCTGAGGGAAGGGGCCGGACGGGGCTTGGCATCGCGGGGCCTCAACTTCCTGTCTCGCAAGGTGCAACGGCAATAGTTCGCTGCCGCGATCAGGTTTTTGGGGTCGCCCTCCGACCAAGGTCTAATGGACGTGCCGGGCGCGCTTTGGTTGAGTGAATACTGGAGAATGCAGTACCCGTCACCTCGTGGCGCACTCCGTTCCTCCGTTCCCCCGACTCCTTATCCGAGGAGTTATTTATGTGCAGGGTTATCGCCCTGCACATTTTTTTCCTCGTTTTCTCTGTGCTAATCTGGCCGACCTGACCATCCGGCTCACGGGGTGTGATTGACGTGTTGAACAACTGGACCATTCTGGTCGCGTCGCTTGGCTATATCGGTGTCCTCTTCGCGATCGCCTCCTGGGGGGATCGCAAGGCGGAGCGCCGGGGCACGCGCATGCGCCCGAAGCCGGTGGTCTATGCGCTCTCTCTGGCGGTCTACTGCACGTCCTGGACTTTCTATGGCAGCGTCGGCCTGGCTTCGAACTCGGGCTATGATTTCATCCCGGTCTATCTAGGGCCGGTGCTGCTGTTTACCGTCGGCTATGTGGTGCTGCGCAAGATCGTGCGGATCGGCAAGGCCGAGAACATCACCACGATCGCCGATTTCATCGCCGCCCGATTTGGCAAAAGCCAGGCGCTCGCCGCCGTTGTCACCCTGTTCGTGGTGGTCGGAATCCTGCCCTATATCGCGCTGCAGCTGAAAGCGGTCTCGACCAGTTTCAACGTGCTGGCCAGCTATCCCGAAATCATTATGCCCGCCGGAATATCGGGCACCCCGTGGTGGGCGGATACGGCTTTGGTGGTCGCATTGTTGATGGCGATTTTCGCGATCATGTTCGGCACCCGTAATGTGGATGCAACGGAACACCACGAAGGTATGATGCGGGCGATCGCGTTTGAATCGATCGTCAAGCTGGTGACGTTTCTGGCCGCCGGGGTGTTCGTTACGTTCTTCATGTTCGCCGGCCCGGTCGATCTCATTGCCCGGGCCGGCGCGATACCGGCCATCGCCGAGCGCTTTGCCTTCGATATTGACGCGTCGAAATGGGTGACCATCACCCTGTTGTCCTTCGCAGCGATCATCTGCCTGCCGCGCCAGTTCCATGTGGCGGTGGTTGAGAACGCAGATGAAAGCGAACTGAAAAAAGCCGCCTGGCTGTTCCCGACCTATCTGGTGGCCATCAATATCTTCGTGATCCCGATCGCGATCGCGGGTCTGCTGTTGCTCGACGGGCGCGGGGTGGATGCGGACACGTTTGTGCTGACCCTGCCGATGCTGGCCCAGCAAGAAACCCTGACCCTGCTGGTCTTCCTCGGGGGCCTGTCCGCCGCGACGGGCATGGTGATTGTGGCCGCGGTGGCGCTTGCGACGATGGTCTCGAACGACGTGGTGACGCCGCTATTCCTGCGCTACTGGTGGCGGGGAAACCGACATGCCGGGGATGTGGGAGCGACGCTGCTGAACATCCGGCGCCTTGCGATGACCGCGATCCTACTGCTGGCCTTTGCCTATTACCGAGTCGCCGGGGACGGTCAGGCCCTGGCCTCTATCGGGCTGATTTCCTTTGCCGGAGTGGCGCAGTTCGCGCCGGCTATTTTTGGCGGCATTTTCTGGGCCCGGGCGTCGCGGGTCGGGGCGTTGGGAGGGCTGTGCGCGGGCGGCGTGGTCTGGGCTTATACCTTGCTGCTGCCGACGTTTGCCGCGAGTAGCTGGTTCCCGGAAAGCCTCCTGATGGCGGGCCCGGCCGGGTTGGAGTTTCTGCGACCCCGGGCGTTGTTCAACCTCGAACTCGGTGATCCGTTGACCCATGGGGTGGTATGGAGCCTCGGGGTGAACGCGGTGCTGTTCGTGGGCCTGTCGTTCGTGAGCCGCCCGAGTGTGCTTGAGCGGGGGCAGGCGCGTGCGTTTGTCGAGGTGATGGCCGCTGACCAACGAGCCCGCCCGCGCAATGTGGGTAGTGCACTGACGGTTCGGGACCTCGTAGAGCTCGTCGGCAAATATCTCGGGCCGAGCGCGGTTGAGGACGCTTTTACGCAGTACCGCGCCGAACGTCAGCCGGTCATTCAATTGGGCGACCCTGTTGATGCAGGCGTGTTGCGCTTTGCCGAACGACTTCTCTCCAGCGCCATTGGCGCGTCCTCGGCCCGACTGGTGATCGCTCTGTCGATGGAGCGTGAAGATATTGACATGCAAAGCGCGCTGTCGTTGCTCGACGATGCGACCGCCGCGATTCAGTACAACCGCGAACTTCTCCAGAACACCATGGGGAATATGCGTCAGGGGATCGCGATCTTTGATGAAGACCTCCGCCTGGCCTGGTTAAATGAACGCTTCCGCGATCATCTGGAATTGCCTGATATGTTCGGGCGGGTGGGTGTCCCGGTCGAGGACATTATCCGGTACAGCGCTGAAACCGGTGAGTACGGCCCCGGCGAAGTGGAGACGATCGTCAACGATCTGCTGGTGCAGTACGAACGCCGTGAACCGGCGATCTATGAGCGCCGGCTGGGCGATGGCACGGTCCTCGAGGTTCGCACCAGCCCTATGCCTGCAGGCGGCGTGGCGGTCTCGCTGATGGATGTCACGGATCGGGTGCAGGCCGCAGCCGAACTGGAAGACTCCAAGCGCGATTTGGAACTGCGCGTCGATGAGCGAACCCGGGATTTGATGGATCTGAACGAGCAGCTACGGCGCGCTTCGGACGCCGCTCAGCAGGCCAATTTGGGTAAGACGCGATTCCTGGCGGCGGCGAGCCACGATTTGCTCCAGCCCCTGAATGCCGCCCGTCTCTTTCTGTCCTCCCTGGCAGAGCGGGAAATGGAAGGCGCGAATTCTGATCTGGTCGGGCGGGTCGATACGTCGTTGCGCTCGGTTGAGGATTTACTGTCCGGGCTGCTCGATATTTCGAAACTGGACGCGGGGGGTATCGCCCCGCAGATTGAGGATTTCCGGATCGACGATGTGCTCCAGGCCCTCGGGACCGAGTTTGAAGCGCTGGCCGAAGACCGAAATATCGAACTTCGAGTGGTGTCCTCGTCCTGCTATGTGCGCTCTGACCGCCGGTTACTGCGCCGTATCCTGCAAAATTTGCTTTCCAATGCAATCCGCTACACCCCATCCGGCGGTCGCGTGTTGATCGGTTGTCGGGGCGGCGGGGAGCGCCTGAAGATCGAAGTGCGCGATACCGGACCCGGTATTCCGCCGGATATGCGCGAGGCGGTATTCCAGGAATTCCAGCGTCTGCCCCAGAGCGAGACCCAGGCCCAGGGGCTTGGGCTCGGGCTGGCGATTGTCGAACGCATCGCCCGCATGCTGGGTCACGTGATCGAGCTGCGCAGTGACGTCGGGCAGGGGGCGACCTTCGGATTGTCCGTGACAAGGGGGGAGGCGGTGCCCGCCGCCGCAGAGGTCAGATCATTGCCTGGCTTCCCCGAATGCGGGCTCGCCAATGCGGTTATTCTGTGTGTCGATGACAACGCCGATGTTCGCGACGGCATGGAGGCGCTGCTGGGGGGCTGGGAATGTGATGTTCGCACCGCGGCAAGCGGCCAGGAATGGCGGCGCGTCATGAACGATGATGCGCCTGATCTGATCGTCGCGGATTATCATCTTGAGGGGGGTGAGCTTGGCCCCGACGTGGTGACCGAAGTGTGCGGCGTATTCGAACGGGTGATCCCGGCGATCATTGTGACCGCAGATCCGTCCGAAAGTTTACGAGAGGAAGCTGCAAGGCGTGGACACATCGTGTTGAGAAAGCCGGTCAAACCTGCGGCCTTGCGCGCCTTGATGACCCGCATGCTCGCCCAGCGCGCGGCGGCCCGCAAAAAAGTGTCCTGATGATGGGGTGCTAGCCCGGGAGTTCTCTTGCCGGATCTTCGACGTTAAGTCGTCCGGCGAGAATGACCGCCTGGGTCCTGCTGTTCACGTCCAGCTTCTGTAAAATCGCCGAGACATGGGATTTCACTGTGGCCTCGGAAATTTCCAGATCATAGGCGATCTGCTTGTTGAGCTTGCCTTCTGACAGCATCCCGAGCACCCGGAGTTGTTGCGGGGTCAGCGCGGCGAGCCGCGCGGCAAAACGCGCATCCTCGACCGCGGTCTCGGGGACCTGATCGGCGCTGGCGGGCAACCATGAATTGCCGGCGAGAATTTCGCGCACGGCGGTGCGGATGTCATCCATCGGGGCGGATTTGGGAATGAAGCCCGAGGCCCCGAAATCGATGGCCTGGCGTATGATCCGCCCTTCGGTGCTGGCCGAGATCATGGCAACAGGGGTTTGCGGAAATTGTGAACGCAGATAGGCCAATCCGGTGAAACCGCGCATGCCGGGCATGTGCAGGTCGAGCAACACCAGATCCGGCGCGCCGATCGTGCGGATCACGGTTTCGGCTTCGGGCAGGCTGGCGGCTTCGTGAAAGACGGCACCGGACAAATCCTGCGCGATGGTCTGACGTAACGCGTCGCGCACAAGCGGATGATCATCCGCAATCACAATGACGGTGTTTGCACTTACGTTGATTTATCCCACCCCCGGTTCGGGACCCTGCTTTGAGAATTTACTATGACCCCGAACGGCGAGCGGGTCCAACAGGGAGTCAGGCGGCGTTGAGCGCCCAGCCGTAAGGCAACCAGCTGATGGAAGCGGGTTCGGGGGCATGGGGAACATAGTCTGCCGCCCAACCGGACACAGACCCGGCGGCCTGCACGAGGTCCCCTTCATACCAGCGATAGATTTTTGTGAGCTCCATGCGCCGCCCGATCACCCTTGCCCAGCGTGGATCGCCATGCACGTCATGGGTGTGGGCGTCGAGTTCGGCGTGAATATCCGGGCCCGTGAAAGCGGCGCAGCGCAGTTTCGGACAGCCAAGACTGGCATAGTTGACAGCGAAGTGGATGCGCGGGTCGATGAATTTTGAGCGCAGCTCATTATTCTCGATCTCTTCCAGGCTGAAAACCGTCCCGCCGATATTCCAGCGCCTTGCTTTCCAGCGGTCCCGTGTGGGTATGTTTTTGATGGAAGTCAGGGGCAAGTGGTCGAGCACCAGCTGCAATGTCGCGGCGTTGTAGTTGTTGATCAGGAGCGCCAGTTTCTCGTCCCGGGCGAGCGCGGCGAAATCAACCCCGGCGATCGATTCCAGATAGGTGTCGAGGATGTGGGCGTCAGCGGCCAGTTCCTCATAATCAACAAAGCCGGGCGTACTGACATGCTGGCGCAGCAACTGGTCAAAGACCCCATGGTCGAAGCTGCCTTCACCGGATTCTGTATAGGCCTCCGCCATCGTGACCTTTAGGGGCCCAAGGAGACGCAGCAGCCAGCGCCATGTGTCAGGCGGCGGAATCGACGGCGTCTCGGGCGATCTGGGCGTAAAAGTTCTCGCGCAATCCGGTCGCGTTGACCTCGCACATGGAGTGCAATTCTCCATCGATGGCCACCTGGAAGGCGCAATGGTCGATGCGTGCTTGACCGATCTCGGTGGCCATTTCCTCCGGGCCCATGAAGTGATGGGCGGTGATCGCAAACCGGTGCACCCGGGCTTTTCCAGTCATCACCCGCCGGGCCATGGACAGGGGGCGGTTCGGCGCGAGGCGGCGCAGCCAGCTTCAGGCCGCGCGGGGTATTTGCCAGAAGAAAAGGCTGGGCTGCCGGGCGATCATGCCGGCCAGTCGGGCCAGGGCTACAGCAGGGCGGTCGGCGCGAAACGTGGTGCCGGCAAAATTCTCAAAGATCGTCTCGAGGATTTGGCGGTCCGCGGCTGAACTTTCCGGGCTGACCGGCACGAACTGGCCGGGCCCGTCATCGCCATTCATGGTGTCGCCGATCACGAAGCGGGAGCAATCGGGATGCCCCATTAGCTACTGGTTGGCGGTCAGACGGTCGGCATTGGCCTGGGCGAAACGAACGATGTCCGCGACTTCAGGCAGATTACCGGCGGTGACCGTGATGGTCGAGGCCAGCCGCAGGTTGCGCCCGGTCTCAGTGCGCACATGGCGGATCATCTCGGCGAATTGCGTCCGCAAATCCATGAGCTCGGCTTCGGTCGTCGCGTATTTGAAGGTCTTGTCCCGGCGCCCGCGCTGGGTCGTGTCGATATGCAGGCTCACCTCTTCCAGCCCGCCTTCAACCATCAGCCGGGTGAGCAGGCCCGGGTCGCGCAGGAAGCTGTCCCCATGGGTTATCAGCATCGGGATCAGCTCGATCGACCGGGCGTGACGCAGAATCTCGATCACTTCATCCGTGTCGCGCAGGGTCACTTCGCCATCGGTCAGCTGGACGTTTCCTCAGGGGCCGAGATGTTCGCGCAGCACGTCTAGCTGGGCGGTTACGGCGGCAACGGAAAGCGCCGGCGTGGTGTTAGCGGTGTCGTTCAGATAGCAGCCCCGGTAGGCGAAATCGCACCGCGGCATTACGCCGATCGTGGCACCGCAGCCTTCTTCGTGGCGTCCCAACATCTGGTTGGGCGTGCGGTGTTCCGGATTGACACGGGCCCAGGCGGTATCAAGCGCGTCCCGCGCATCGGGGGGAACCGGGTTACGAAAATGCTGCCAGAGTTCACCGAGACCCAGCGGTCTGCGGTAAGAGGAAATCGTGCCAAAACGCGCCATCGTTTTTTTGTTCTGTCGGGTGCTGCGCCCATTGGTTGGGCTTGGTTGGGCAAAATAGTAACGGCCGCGCAGGGCGGCCGTTACTCAACTTATTGTGTGGCGGTGTGAAGTGACTCGACCGCGCGTGATCTACCCGAGTGTATTGCCATAGCGCCAACGATCGATGTTTACATCGGCGAACACCCCACCGGAGTTCAGTGGTTCATCGTTCCAGAATTCTTCGCATGCCGCCAAATCGGGATATTCCACGATCATGAAGGACCCGATCATCTGGACCCCATCATCATCAAACATCGGTCCGCGCGCGACGTAGCGGTCCATCACGGAGGCCTGATACTTGTGGTGGGCATCGGCCACAGCGTCACGGCATTCCTTGGCTTCAGGTCCGTCGACGGCTGTGATCGCGAATTGCTGCCAGCCCTCGGTGCGTGGATAGGTATTCCAGCGCAAATCCATCGAGGATGACCAGCGGGTCACTGATGTGCTCGCAAACGCGCCTGCCTTGGCGTAGCCATCGGCGGCGATCCAGGCTTCGGCGGCCGCTTTGTCCGGTGCATCGATCATCGCCATCGCGCCGCGTGGCGTTTTGCTGTCGGCCTTGAGCAAGGGGCCGGTGAAGCGAATTTGGTCCTGGGTGCCTTGCAGATGGGCCTGATGGCCTTCCATCCCGGCCTCGCGCAGCTCCAGCCCGCCTTCGGTCTTGAAATACCCTTTGCAGATCCAGCTCGGGCTTTTCGTCTTGTAGTATTCCGTCAGCTCCTCTTTCGAGAGCCCGTAGCGGGGGTCGCCGGGCAGGGCACCGGAGGGATTGTTGGGGTCGTCGGCCATGGTCGTATCCTTCGCCATCTTGGGAGTCTTGTTGCTTCTATCGTCGCGATCAGAACGGAGGAGCGCAACCCCCGGCGGGGCGGTTCTGTGGGCACCTACAAGAGGACTCACCCGCAAAACGATTTCCGGTTAAGCTCGATCCTGCAACAAACCAGCAACAAAGAAGGAAACTGTCATGGCACGTACCTTCCGCCGCGTGGTCACTGGCCACAACGCCGCCGGCAAGTCGATCATCTGGAAAGACGGCCTCGCGCCGCAAACCCTCGAACCCCTGCCCCAGCTCGTGCTCCACGAGATGTGGGAAACCACCGCCCCCGCCGACAACACCGGGCAGGATGATACGGCGATCCGCGAGAACTCCATCGAGCCCCACGACCCCAATGGCACGATCTTCCGCATTGTTGATTTCCCGCCGGATGAAGCCTGGAAGAACGCCGATGTGGGCGCGGCCTTCAGCGATATGGGCAGCGGGGACGCCCATGACGATGACGCGGAAACCGCGGGCATGCACGAAACCCAAACCACCGATTTCGCCATCGTCCTCGAAGGCGAAGTCTGGGCGGTGATGGAAGAGGGCGAGACCATGCTTTCAGCGGGCGACGTGCTGGTCCAGCGCGGCACCAACCACGCCTGGTCCAACCGGTCGAGCAAACCCGCCGCGGTCGCCTTCGTGCTGATCGGTGCGAAACCGCGGAGCTAAACTATACCGTCATGGCTGGAACAGGTCCGGTCATGACAAAATAGCGGGGAAGACCCTCGTCATGAGCTTGTCGAAGTATGAGGGTCGGGAGAGACCGTTCTCCGCCAAGCTCATGACGAGGGACTTTTCCGGAGAGATTCAATGACCGCCAAACTTCGCCATGTCGCCCTGTCCGTGCCCGACCCGCAAAAGGCCGCTGCCTTCTACGAAAAGGCCCTGGGCATGACCCGGGTGGGGGAAAACGACCATCCCGGTGCCACGGCGGTTTATCTAACCGACGGGCTGATGAATATCGCGCTGCTCCGTTACAAGACGGCGGAAGCTGCGGGGGGCGACCCGGACAAATTCGGCATCCACCATTTCGGCTTCGTCGTTGATGATCCGGAGGCAGCCGGTGCCGAGATCGAAGCCGCAGGCGGCAACTGGCTGATGGGCGAAGCGAAGGATTCCGGCGCGTTCTACGAAATCAAATACCGCGACCCGGACGGGCAACTCTTTGACATCAATGAGGGTGGCTGGAAGACCGCTTAGTCTTCGCCGTCTTTACTCCTCCAGCGCGACCCCCTCCAGCGTGATGCGGTGCATCAGGCGGCGGTGGCCGGGGTAGTCGTTTAGCGCCAGATGCCATGTGGCCCGGTTGTCCCAGAAGGCGATGGAGCCGGGTTCCCATTCGAAACGGTAGATGTGTTCAGGGCGCCGGGCATGGGCGAAGAGCTAGTCGAGGAGTTCGCGACTTTCGTCCTCGGGCAGGCCATCGATCCGCACCTTGGTCGCCTCGGGTAAGCTGTCATAGGCGGCGTACATGCCGGCGAACAGCGTGTCTCCGCCGTTCGGGGGCAGCTCGCGGGCGACGAGGATCGAGCCGGTGGCGGGGATTTGGTCATAGCTGTGATCGGCATGCCAGGCGCCGCCGATATTGTTCTTCTGGTCGGCTTCCTTGCGCACTTCGGCGATTTGCGGGAATTCTGCGACCGGAGTAAAAAAACGGTTGATGATGATGGGCGCGAGGGTCTCGGCAAAGGTGATGTGCTGTTCGGGGGTGATTTCCTGTTCCCGGAAAAACAGCACGCCGTGTTCGCCCAGTGCGTCGTGGAGCGCGCCCGCTGTGGCCGGTTCGAGTGGCTGCGCCAGATCGACGCCGGAAACGAAAGCGCCGACGGGGCCGGTGCTGGGTGTTGCAGTCAGTTTGTCATTTTGTTTTGGCATCGTAGTTCCCCATTTTCACCCGAACCTGTCATTGCGAGCTGCGCGAAGTAATCCAGTGTATGAGCCACGTGAAGGGCCGTTCTGGATTACCGCGATGCCTTCGGCATCTCGCAATGACATGAGGGGGGCTATCGAACCTCACCCCATTTCCCTCCACGGCATCGCCGGGCTAATCTGCGGTCAATAAACAAAACACCTACCGGGGAGAACGGGTTATGGTCCGCACACTTATCAAGGGCGGCTGGGTCGTCTCGATGGACGACGCGGTTGGCGACATCAAAGGCGGCGACGTTCTGGTCGAAGACGACAAGATCCTCGAAGTCGGTCACGGCATCGATGGTGGTGACGCGGAGGTCATCGACGCCACGGGCATGATCGTCAGCCCGGGCATGATCAACACCCACGAACATACCTGGCAGACCGGGGTGCGCGGCACCGTGTCGAACTGGACCATGTTCGAATACTCCCAGCTAATGCACGCCACAGCGGTGCCTCATTTCACGCCGGATGATGTGCGTATCGCCAATCTTTGTGGTGCCCTGAACCAGATTAATTCGGGCACCACGACGCTGTTTGACTGGCATCATTGCAACGCGACCACGGATCACTCCGACGCGGCGATCGATTCCCTGGAGGAAGCCGGCGTCCGGGCGATTTATGGCCACGGCCAGACCAAG
>MEHZ011629177.1_pt1 | contig 57911 bp, 101 predicted proteins | sample 897221 | NCBI WGS metagenome assembly MEHZ01 (sample SAMN05514161, study PRJNA337945) | marine metagenome | isolation source: marine surface water | place: Arctic Ocean | collected 2007-12-13 | reverse complement strand
CCTCCTGTTAAATATCTTACTGTTAAAGTTGTATTATAAGGAGCTATACCATAAGTATTAGTAAATACAAAATTTACAGGTGAAAATGCAGTTGTTAATTTAGTTTTTTCAAAAGGTAAACCTAAACCTACATTATCAGGATTAGGAATTATTTGTTCTGTTGTTGATCTTGTACTACCTGCTCCAAATTGTAATTGTAAATTTCTTTCATTTAAAAATCTAGTAGCAAATCTTCTTTCTACTGATTTTAATTCTAATAAATAAGGCACTTCTGGATCTATTGACCAATTAGGGTCATTAACATTTGTGTTTCTAATTGAATTAAACACGTTTTCCTGCGCTAAATTCGGGACTTCATACCAGGTATTGCCATTGCTATCTAATACGTCTAATACGCTTATAATATTACTATCATTAATAGTTCTGGTGTCAAACTTTTTAGATGAAGTAAAAACTAAATCTAAAGAATTTATTGTAGCAGATATTGCTTTTCTAGATTTTTTTAAAAGATAGTATGTAGGATTTGTTCCTGATATCTGATAGACAGACACTATTGTTGGGTCTAGCGAACTCGAAGCTGAAAAATCAACTACATCTTCAATTATAAAGGTTTGGGTAGAATCAACATTAGAAGCAACTTCTGTATTTTCGGGAATTATTAAAGAATAATCATAATCTGGGATATATTCTCCGTTTTCTAATTTAGATGGAACTTGTTGGAAAAAATCAATCATAGTAGATGCTACTGTAGTAACTTTAGGAACATAACCTAATGAATAAGCTAATGCATATAAATTAGTAGTTTGTCTAGCTTTCTGTATGAATGTTTCTTGTATTTGATTATCTAAATAAAAAGACATCACATCACCTACATAAGCTGCCATTTCCATAAATAACATCCCTGTAGATGTTTCTGTAAAATCATTATAAGTGTTGGGGAAATAAGTTTTAGAATATTGTATTAAATTATTTCTAATTGTATTAAAATCCCTATCAATGTATCTTATGTCTCTTTCTAATCTAGCCATTATTGTAGTATTATATCTATACTATCTTCAATTCCAAAATTAACAATTTGATATGTTAAATTAAAATTTATAGTGTTATCATCTGGTTGGTTATTAAATGCTATTTCTTTTACTTCTACTGATGGGAAATAAACAGATATATCATTTTGAATTGTTACTTTTAAATCATCTGTTGTTACATCTAATATATTTTCAAATAATAGACTTCGTAAATCTGCCCCAAAATTAGGCCTAAATACTCTTTCTCCCCTATTAGTTAATAAATAGTTAACTAAATTAGCTTTTATTTGATCTCTTGTAAAATATGTTGGAACAAAGACAGCATCCCCATTTAAAGGAAAGCCAAACCCAACCGCTCTACTAGGTTGAAGATCTATTGGAAATTGTCTTTGTATAATTCTTGCCATTATTTACTCATTAAACCCATTATTTGACTCATATCAACTTCTCCAGCTGGTAAAGTACCATTTGCTACATCCATCCCTGCTTGTGGTTGGAATGTTTGTGCATTACTACTATTTAAAGATGCCCCTGTGTCTCCTAAAATATTTTGGTAGGCTGCTCGTTTAGCTTCAGCTGTCATTGTAGGTTGTTGAGGAGGTACGGGTTGTGTTATGTTTTCCATTACAGAAATTGGTGATTGAGTTATAACTTTTGGAGTTTTAACAGCTTCTAATAAAATGTCTTTTAATTCTTCTTGAATAGCTTCTCTAACGGCTTCTTTTATTATTGTTTTTAGTGCTGATGTCTTCATTTTATTTATAAATATTATATTATTAAACTTTTATTATGGTGTTTATGGATTATTAATATTAAGGGGTGGATCTATGTCAGTACGTGCTGAATTACCAGCATCTCCTATACTACTTACTAATGTAATAGTATAATCATAAATTCCTACTCTTTGCATTATTAAAGGATTTGATACAGTATTTTGTAACAATTCGGCATAACCTTGTGAATATACAGTTTGTCTTACTCCACTTGATGTTGGTGGTTTTTTCAATGATAAGTTTGAAGTAGTGTAATTATGAGGATTTGAACCACCTCCCCCAAAGGTTTTTAAAGTTATTGATATGTCCGGTATAGTTGTTGTAATTGTTCCTACAGCTATTGGGTTAGCAATATCTACAACAAGAGAACCACTTACCATATAACCTGATGTGTTAGATGGGGTTGTAAGAGTATTACCAGTATTAATTATACCTAAATCTCTATTATCTACTTGTAAAAGATTTTGGGTTTGATTTTGTGTATTAAACTTATTAGCTATTGATCTTAATCCAGCCACATATTCGTCTATTTTATATTTCATCTCTTCTACTAAAATTAAAACTGATGAACTAAAAGAATATCTTTGTTGATCTAATGGATCATTAAATAATATAATAGGTCCAGATAAAGGACCTACACCTGTTCCTTGCCCTCCAATATTATTAGGATAAAATATTGTTCTTGCACCCGTTCCTGTTGAAAAATATCTTTCTCCTGCAATTCTTCTTGATGGGAAATCAAATGTATTATTTGGGTTTAATTGTAGGGTTAATGTAAAACCTTTGTAAACTAAAGGATCTTGTGAATTAGGAGCTAATTGAGCTTTTAATTCATCTTCATTAAAAGTATTTATTATAGGTATAGATGAATCTCCAAGAGAAGCTATTTCAGCTTGTAAGTCAGAAGATACTTGAGTTTTTACAGTTTGTATATCGCCTGTAGATATTGATGAGTCTGGGTTTAATGGTGTAGGGCAATTATCTCCTAAATCTATTTTTGACTGTAAAAATGATAATAGAACTAATATAGATGGAATTTTTTGTACTAAACCATCTACGGCTGTTATAGTTTCTGTTATCATTCCTAATATACTAGCAACTAATGGTGGAACTGCTTTTGTAATACCTTTAGCTGCGCCAATTAATTTATCTAATAAATCTAAAGAATCAGATAATATAGTTAAAACATTTATAGGGATACCTACACCTGGTGGAAAAGAGGTTGGTATAGGTATTAATTTTATAATTTTAATAGCACCTTTTACAACAGTTATAATATTATCTAAATTAGCAGCTGTTATTTCTAATGTTTGGAGAGGTTGTTGGACCGTAATTAAACCTTGTTTTAAGGCATCAATATTATTTATTACCGCAGATATTTTATTTTTAAAATTATCTATTTCCCTTTGTGTGGTTTGTTTTTGTGTTTCTGTTAAAGGTGGAACACTACATAAATTTTCAGATGTTAAAAGATCATCGGGGTCATTGATGTCTCCTTTTGCTAAAGAAACTATATCAAAAGATAACATATTAGTGTTTAATTGAGATTTTTCAACTACTTTAATAGCATCATTAGCAAGTTTTTCTTGCATTACAGTTATAGCATCTTGAATTTTAGCTGTATTTTTAGCTACATTTACTACTTGTTTTATTATTACTGTTTCTAATCCCATTATTTAGTTTTACTTATTTGAGATTTATATTGTTGGATTTTATTTAGCATCTTATTTGCAGCATTTTGCACCTGAACTGCTGGTACAGGAATAGCTACATTAGGTACAAAAGGTACAGGAGTACCGATAGGGGTTTGTAATGCTGATGATAATGTTATAAGAGTTGTCATTAATGATTGAAAATCAGCTAAAAATAAATCTCCTAATATTACGGATTCTCTTGCATTTTTATCTCCTAATAATACTTTATCAGATTTAATAACAGTAGATGGAGTATCTATATTAACACTATTATTACTATTAAGATTTATTGTATCGTCTGAACTTAATAAAATTGAATCATTATATGAATTAAATAATAATCTTCCAGATGATAAAATTATTTGAGGTTTATCAAATTTATTTGGGGATATTGGAGGGTTAAAGTATGAATTATAACTATTACTAGCTACTGTAATAGGAATAGCTTGTGTACTAGTTAAGTATAAATTTGATAAATCTAAATTAATATCTTCAATTTGTGGAACCCATGGATCTGTATCTTCATCATGTTGTCCATTTTTAATAATTGTAATAGGATCTCCAAAAAATCCAACATCCGACCAAGGGTTTGGTATAGGAGCATCTTGAACAGTAGAACCTAATCTTATAGTATTCCCCCATCTACCTTGAAATAAATTATCCCCTTCATATGGTAATAAATTTCTTATACTTAGCTTTTCTACAAAAGTATCTCCTAAATCAATTTCTGTACCACCATCTGTAACTCTTCTTACAGCACCTGCTGCTGTTTTTTCATAATCTGCTTGTTGAGATTCTGGTAAGGCATCACCATTAATTGGATCTGGTATAGCATTATGATGAACACTATTCCAAAGATTAATAGGTTGAAAATAGTAGTAAGATAAATCATTTACATTCGACTGTATATCACTATTAGGCATAGCCATTATATATACTATTTCATTTTCTAGAGGTACAACTGATTGGTTAGGGAATAAAGCTTGAGCATAGTTATCTGTTGAAAATTGAGGATCAGTATTTGGTTGATTTATTTTATCAAAAAATATACTACCAATAGAACTCCATTCTCCAAATTTTTTAAATGCTTCTGGTTGGGTTTTATCATCAAGCATAGCATATCTAACCCTTCCTGCAAATATGTTAGATTGGGCTCCTGTTGGTATTTGTTGGGGAACTAGTGAATTTAACCCTGTTCTTTGCTTTTTTGCCACTTTTTATTCTTTTTTATCGTTTAGTTGAAGTTTTTCCATTTCAGCCATAAGTGCATCTTTTTCTTCTTCAGTAATACCTAAAGTACCATCTTCAGAAGTATTCTGTACTGCTCGTTGAATAATAGTAGCCATTTTGATAAGTTGTTCATCATTTTTAACTCCAATTTCCATGTATTCTTTTATTAAAGGTACTATTAAAGTAGCATCTCCAATTTCATTAACTAAAGGTTTAAGTTCTGATATTAAGGCTGTGACCTGCCCTTCTCTTCTCTTTTGGTTTTTATAAATTTCTTCTAAAATGTCAGAAAAAGTTTTCTTTCCAAATATTATTGAATCTAATTGGCTCATAATTTTTGGTTATAAATATAACTAAATTAGTCTTTTGAGGTAGGATAGTATCCATGTTCTAAATACACTAAATATTTTTCTTTAAATATTTTGTATAAAACATTAGCTATTTTAGTAATTTTAGGAGTTTTAACATCAACCATCTCTCTAATATAAATGTATAATGCTTTTTTATTAAAAACATCTATATTATCACGTTTTCTAAATAATTCTAAAATAGCATCAGCTATTTGAGCATCATTACCTTTAGGAAAGATGTTGTAAATTTTTTCAGTGCATTCTTTAACAAAATGGTCTATAAAAATAGATAATTTATCTTCATATTTGTACCCTTTTAAAGCTAATTCATCCCCTTCAAATTCTTTTTCTGTTACTTTAGATAACCCCTCATCCATTTTCTGAGATGATATAAATCCTGGGTTTAGCTGGTCTAGATTTGAATAATTTGTTAAATCATTCATTTGGATATTTTGTATTTTTTTACCGTAATTTTTAGTATTATATACTATTAACCAACGTTTTACTATAGTTCCAAAATATGAATAAGCTTTAGCTCCGTTTTCTGGATTAAAAAGGTGTATTTTAGATAAAAGAAATACCATAAGCTCATGTTGTAAATCCTCTAAATTTTCAACTTCTGTATAATAAAATTTAAATGTATGGATAATGTTTTGGGTTAATTTATAAAAAGGCCAATGGATATGATCTTGATATAAATTACTTCTTTCTTCTTTATCTATAGAATTGTTATATTTTACAATCGCTGCTTCTGTTTCTTTTGTAAAATATACTCTTCCTTTTTTTTGCTTTTTATTTTTTTCAATTATATGGTCCATTTATATTTAAATTTTCTTAATATTAAAGTCATTAAGAACTTTTTGAATTTCTTTTATGTTTTTGAAGAAAAAACCTACTTCATCATCACCCTCAAATGAACCCTTAGCGTCTATTTTTTTTAATTTCTCATCTGTTATTTCTATTACTCTAGATATTTGGTCTAAATAAGTTAAATATCCTAATAAGATATCTTCTTGTTTTTCATTTTTACGTAGTAGATTAATAGTCGTAAACCCTAAGCCTACGACTATTATTGAAAGTATTATTATTGTAGTTATCATAGATTATCTAACATATTTTTAAGTCCTGGACTTGATATTGTACCTAGTGCTTTAGACTTAGTTGATTTATTATTGTTGGATAATGTATAATTACTTTTATTGGCATCCACGTTATTCTTAAATTTTGGTAACCATTCAACTTCAAATTCAATTCTTGCAGCTAACATATCTGCTTGATGTAATATAAAAGGTAATGAAGTTCTTGGTTTAGTTTCTGGCATATAAGATTTTAAATATTTTTCATTTGCTGGGTCATATAAACCATCATGTGTTTGAATAGCTATCATTTCATTGAATGTATATTTAATGTCATTATCTTGGAGTAAAAATAATCCTCTATCTGGTACTGCTGAAAATGCAATAGCTTTATTATGCATATAATCTTCACCTAATTTATCTTTTCTCCATTTATCAGTTTGGGGTAAATATGATTCATGTTGATCATCACCCATTTTACCTAAATCATGGTTAATAGCTGAAAATACTAGTTCTTCAATTGTGAAAGTATCTTTATCCATTCCAAATTCACTCCATACTTCATACATTTTAAGAGATGCCTCTACAACACGATTTACATGATCAACATACCCACCTGGAAATGCTGAATGGTATTCTTTTTTATGTGATGCCGGCATCATCATAATTCTAGATTCATACTTTTTATAAAAATCTAATAATTTTTCTTTTCTAGGTGAACTTATATGGAGTTCAATATTAGATAAAAATATTTTCCAATTTTTTTGGATTTTTTCTGCTGGTATTTTCATAACTTTTATTTAATTTTAACCGTTTCTTAATGCTGCATGTTCTCTTTCTAGTTGTGTCTCTAAATCTCTGAGAGTATTTTCTATACTTTCAATTTTAACGACAAATTCCTCAACTGGTTGTTGTGTTTTTACCATTAATTTTAAGTTAGTTAAACCTCCTTGGATTTTACCTGTTAGTCTAACAATTGTTTCTGCATTACGTAGTGCCATAATTTATAATTTATTATTAATTTAGGTATTTTATGTACCTCATGTACCTATGTACCTTATTTCTCTTTATTCTCTTATCTTCTCTCTCTTTCCCTTTCCTGTACCTCCAATATACGATTAAGAGTTGTTTGCTCCAACCTTAGATTGAAGACTTTTTGCTTTTTTTAATATTTTTAATAAAATAGCACATTTTTCGTATTCTTCTTCTTGTTGGAAAAAATTAATTCCTAATTCTAATGCCGTGTCTAAATACTCGTCTGAGTAGTATTTTAAGGCGTCTATATGTGAGACATCATCAATATCAACATTCTGTATGAAACTCCAGGCTCTCTTATATGTAACAAACTCTCCAGCTTCTTTAATATCTAAAATATCAAATTCTTCATTTGCCTTTTTAAAAAAACTAAGTACCTTTTTATTAAAATTAATGTGATTTAGAATTAACTTTTTATACATTCCTACATAGTACATAGGAGAACTTTTTAAATCTTCATAAGTAGTACGATCCGTGGATAGATCATTTTCATCATGTGAAAATAACCCAAATATATTATCTAATGTAGCCATCTCCTATTTCTTTAAACCTTTTACTTTATAAAGAGCATACTCCCACTTTTCAGCAGAAGATTTAAACTTATGTTTATCTTGGGTTATCATTTTTTTGACTTGTTTGTCAAATTCTTTTTTTAACCCTAATCTATCAACTTCATAATAGACTTCATTTATTGTGTCTTCACTATTCATGGCAAAAAATTAAATGTTGATAATTATAAATATGCGGAAAAGGAGGGATTCGAACCCCCGGTACTGTTAAGTACGCTGGTTTTCAAGACCAGTGCATTCGACCGCTCTGCCACTTTTCCGTGTAAGTATTATTTAATATGTGTATAATTTATCAATAATCCAAATTATTCTAAAAAATAACTTTTTGCGTATTAAACGCCATATTATAATTAACGATGACTGTGGTGATAGTATGTAGTAAGTGGTTTAAAACGCATAATAATGCGCATAAATGCATTTAAATGTGCAGGTAGGCAAGAAGGGATTTGAACCCTTATGTAACCAATTACTCTTTCTACAAGGTATAAGCTTGAGGAGATACATGCCTATAAGTGAACCAGAAAGGATTCGAACCTTCGACCGCCTCCTTAGAAGGGAGGTGCTCTATCCAGCTGAGCTACTGGTCCATAGTACCAAAGAACGGACTCGAACCGTTACGGACTTATAGTCCATTGGATTTTAAGTCCAACGTGTCTACCAATTCCACCACTTTGGCATTAGTTTATTTATTTAATAGAGATATTTTCTTTTGAATTTCCTCCATAGCTTTATCGATTTTTGGGACTTCGATATTAACATCTACAGAATGTGGGTTAGCAGGATGATAACTCCAATATTCATCTCTAATTTGAGATAATTGAATAAGTTCATTAATTAATTCTGCTTTAGGATCTTTTTTTGTTTTTGACATAACTTTTATTTTTAATTTATACTTAAATATATGAATTGAATTTTACAAATCCCAATCTTGTGCTGCAATTTGTAAAGAAAGAAGTGGTGATGATTCTGGATTATTTTGCATTTCTTTTAGTGCTGTAACTACTACTTCTGTAGTAAGCCCAAAGTCATTTGCTCTATCTAATATTTCAACAATTTCAATCATTTTATCACTTTTAATTGTATTAAGAAATTCTTTTTTAAATTGTGGTAGCATCTTCATCATTTTTAATTACAATTGGTTCATCGACAACTTTTTTTGCTTGTTCAATAGCATATTGAAACCCCATAGGGTATAATTCTTGTGCTCTTTTTCTACCTAGATTATTATACATTTTTAATATTCCTTTATTAGTTTTTCTTCTATCTTTAAAAGTATCAAAATCTTCACCTTCTGCTCTTTTATTACTTAAATTTAAACCCTCAAATAAAGAAACTTCTCCGGATGCTACCATTTTAGCCATTTTTTCTTCTACCTTTAAAATAGCTTCTTTAGTACGAGGATCATCTTTACGCATTGTATATCCCTCATCCCCAAAGGTAAGTAATGAATCTATGTTTTCTTGGTAATCTTTTTTAATATCTTCTCCCATAACGTTTTTGTTTTAAATATAATAATTTATTTTTAATTTCCCAACCTTAATTATAAAATAATAACTTTAATTTGATCCTCTACTTTTTCACTTCCAAATAAGGTTTCAATAAATATATTAATTGTATCCCCTACCATCTCATTATCTAAAATAAAATTTTGTGTAGGATTGTAAGTATATTTTGAGTGAGTTCCCAATATAGTATAAGCAGCTGGGTGATCCACGTCAAAATATTTTGGTATCTGATAACCTGCTATGTTAGTAGGAGGGTGTAAATCAAATAAATTATTTAAGGTAATAGTCATATTTCCTACAGATATGGGATCATTTAAAGTATTACTATTAAACCAACCTAAGTAAGAATACATGGGTGTTTGAAATTGTATTGTATCCATAACAATCCAATAATCAGAATCAAAATTTACTTCAATTAAAGGCACCCCATTAATTACAAGCTCATCATTTAAAGGAGTTAACAATCCCTTTAATTGAAAGTAATTTAACTCATCCCATTCAACTTCATAATAGCCATTATTATTAGGATTTATAGGTTGATTTTTATAAACTACTTGATAAGCTGTTTCACAATCACCATTGCAAGGGGTTGGATAAATAATTTCTTTTGTACAAGAACTAAATAATGTTAAAAGAATTAAACTCAATATCAACCAAAAAAGGGCTACAACAGTTGCTTTTAAAGGTGGCATTTTATAATTTATTAGATTTTTAATTTTTTTGTTTTTCATAACCTTAATTTATGGGTAAATATACAAACAATATTTTGGGAAGCCAAATATCTTTACATATATTTTTAAGAAACCTCAAAAATTTCTCCTCTTATCATATAGTAATATTTAAATACGTATATATTAGGCAATTGTTAGCACAAAGTGACCGCTTGCTTTAATTAAGTAAGAATTAGCAGGTATGTCATTAGCAGGTATGAACTTAAATTCACCTAAAGGTTGGGGTATTGATGATACTTGTGTAATATTAAATGAAAATCCGTCGGATGATGAAACGAAATTGGATTGGGAAATGTCGTTTGTGAAATCTAAAAATGTGCCCGCAAAGTTTGATGAAATAGAAGCCCCATCTATTCTATCAGGAAATAAATCAAAAATTGCACCTTTATTTGCATTAGCAAATCCGGCGGCTTGTAAGTCGTTTTGAGATATTGTAAGAACATCCCCAGAAATGAAGTCACTACCAGTAGCAACAACACGAAAATCCGTTAGAACACCATTTCCAGGGGTTCCAGTTGAAGTTACAGCTAAAGTAGCTCTACTACCTTGTAAATTACCACTTACGTCAAAAATAAATGTATCAATGACCGTTGTTGTAATTGGGGGAGTTGGGTTTGATAGAGGAATAAATTGATTAGCATATAATGAACCTACAATGGGATTTATTGAAGATCGCTTGAGATTTTCATTAGTAGCTGTTGAGGAGTCAACCATAAAGTAAGCCGTATTAGCATACACAGATTGTGATGGATATGCGAAAGTCTGAAGTGCGAATGTATAGGTTTGCCCCGCGTCAAGTGCTTCACCTAAAGCACCTGCCCACATTGATGATGAATTATAATTTGCCATGCTGAAATTTTGTTATAAATATATGTTAGTTGTGGGTTCCACTTATAATTTTAGTAGAGCTCAACCCTTCATAGCGAGGTACGTAGATTATTTTTTCTATATATTCGTTTCCTATAATAGGTTTATTTTTATAGTCATCTCCTATTATCATATATTTGGGGGCGTGAGCTTTAATTAACCCTCGAAGCATATCATCGCTATGAAAAGCGTAAACTTCATCCACCCATCTTATCGCGTGTAGGAAATCCATTCTATTTTTTAGAGTATTAACTGGTCGGCCTACTCCTTTCGATTCTTTTATTCTTTCATCCGTATCTACCCCAACTACTATCTTCCAAGAAAAACTTCTAAATTCATCTGTTGCTACTTTATGAGCCTTTTGAAAGAGCTTGATGTGCCCCATATGAAGTACATCAAACGTTCCATTTATCCAAATGATTTCCTTATGACGCATACGCTAATGCTACTTCAAATAGCTCTTTATTAATTTTCATATCTTGCTTGAAGTTTTTAATTACACGAGCTTGTCTAACTTTACCACCTGCTCTATATTGAAAGTCACCTTCAATTAATTTTTCTTGAACTACATTAAATACTGACCAAAGATCTGAGCCTGTGTCTTCTTTACGTGTTGGAGTTGTTAGCTCTTTTAAATCAACTTCAATACGTTTCATTTCCTTTTTTGTAAATCGAGCATTTAATGCATCTTTAGCAAAAGCAAGTATTTGCTCTTCTCCCATCTCAATTGCTTTCATCTTATTCATCGACTCTACTGTTAGTGGTAATTTTCCAACCATTTCTTTAATCATATTTTGTAGATCTTCAAATGAATAACCCATATGACGCATTTTAACTGATTCGAATTGCTCATCTGCAATAACTAAGCCATTTGAGCAAATTAACCTATATAATCCTGCTTGAAATTTAAATGAATTCTTTCCATCATGTGAATTCGTCAACATAATTTGTGGAAAAACTGTGTCTCCATCTTCTCCATTAATTACTACATCATCATTTCTAAATACTAGCAAGTGCTTTTGAAACCCTTTTGTATGTTTAGTACGAGCTGCAACTTGCTTAGCTTCAATTGGCTTCCAACCTAAAACTTCCATATCATCAATTACACGCTCTGTTGGAATGTGTGTATAGTGTTTTGAAACCTCATCTGATGGATTTTCTGCAAATACTGATGGAGCCATGCTCATTATATTTGCTTTTGTTAAATACTTTGCTGAATTAGCTAACTCTTGTGGGTTTACTATTAAATCTGACATAACTTTTATTTATTTAAACATGTTCTATTGGCTTCGCGCCTCATTTACTCCGTAAATATACGAACGCTTTCTCGGGTAACCAAGCAATTCACCGGAAGCCTTCAAATACTTTTATATAAGTATATATCTTATCGACGATTAAATTTTTTACTTCGCTACGAATGCGCCACTGCGGATTTTCAATCAATTTATTTACTATGGACTTGCATATAGTATATTTGTATATACAATCGATGGGTTAGAGTTGTATACGATCTATAAAGCACGCTACACCTTATTTTGCGCATATCCACGCGCGATGGACGGCGGCGCGCCGTGGGTATTTATGCCGCATATACGCCGCACGCCGCCAGCCCTACTATAGTTATTATATTATATCTAGTATGTAGCACCTAAGTAATATTATATAGTAAGGTACCCACCACGGTAGGTTATGTCACCGCGGGAGTACTAACTATGATCGTCGTCACGACCTTATAATCTATAATTACGTACGGTTACTTACTGTACTTGGTACGCACCCTCTACTATGCGTCTATAGCCACCATACTGATAATTACTATTGTCTACCACCACGCCATTCTTAATCGCCAGCGCGTGTTTATTAACACCAACAATGTAATTACCCTTATCAAATGCTTGAGCAAATTCCTTAACCGTATATGCTACTTTCTTATGCTTATATTTTGGGTTATTAAACTCACCACCTATGTTCTTACCGTCCTTAAATTTAGGAGCGTAACCAAGTGGCTTTATTGTTCTAGTAGTAGTTGTATTAAACAAATCTAATTGACCTGCTTCAACGAACGTCATTTCTTCAATGTCATTCATCGTCTCAAGGAACTTAGATGTACCTTGACCTTTTTTTCTATTAAATACTTCACTACAATATTGATGTGCTTGAGAGTAATTCACGTCACAAGCATTTGCAACGGCTCTCACCACACAGTCTTTTGTCTCGCTACTAGCTGTTTGATCAGAACCACTAACTGCATATCCATTTTTAAAATTCTTCAACATAACCTTTATTTTTTTAATTATTAATTACTATCTAAATGGCCTTAACTCATTTATACCGTAAATATACGAACCCTATCTGCGGTAGCCAAATCTATCCGCATATGTTTTTAAAACGTTGCTGGATGTCCATCAAATGATAATTGCTCTTCCTTACTAGCATTCATATACTTAATACGTTGCTTAAAGAACATAAGAAATAATGTAGCGTCGGTGAAGAAACGATCGATGCGTTCAACGTGTGATGATCTACCGTATTTAGGGCAATCATAACTTCCAACTAGCATTTTATCATTATTATCAGGATCGTTAGCGACGGTGATTATTACTCCAGGTACCATTTCATCTACTAACTTTTGTGTTGACTTAACTAATTTTAAATAATCCATAACCTTTATTGTTTTTATTAATACTTGCGTTCCCGCCTCATTTACCCCGTAAATATACGAACAAATACTCGCTTCTCCACATATCTCCACGGGAGTCGTTGTGAACGTTTGTGAACAGCCGTAGCTTCGTGTGTTCACAAGTATATACTCGTTACCTAGTGGTAAGTTTGGATGCGCGGGCCAAAGGGGTTAATACAGGGCACATCTCGTGACACATACCCTCCCATGTGTTTATTACACACGATCGATTTTATCTCGCCACGTGTCATACTTAGCCATTTGCTTGTCATACTTACGCTTAGCTCGCGCTTTAAAACGCTCCTCAAGCTGCGTCCATACAAAGACAAAAGCAAACAATAGGGGTACACCCACTAAACCATAATACTGCTCCATCGTTTAATTGTAATTATTAATATTCATTTGCATCATCGTATTCTTCCCCACCGCGTCTATCTTCACCGTCACTACTGGAATCATACTCATCATCATCTCTATCCACCCACTCATGGTTAGTTGATTGGGTTACATTTTGCTCATAAGCTTTAGGCGAAGGCATACCAGAGTAATTACACCACTTATCTTCATCCACATCTAGAGGTTTAGGCCATTCTTTACCCATATCCCTCATCATCTGCTTCTTAGCTGCTATGTACTTAAATCTCTCTGTTATCGACATCATTTTCATCATGTCCTCATCTAATTGCTTTGTCATAATTTATAATATTATTAATATCATCCCAACTAACACAGTCATACCAATTACGACTATAAGAACTGCTTGTAATAACTCTTTATTCATTGTTGTTTTATCTATTTATTAATTCACTACATTTTTCATACTCTTCAGTACCTTCAAAATAATCTAATAACATATTCTTGTCATCATGGTTAATAGGTAAATAAAATTCACCATCGTTTGCTAACTCATCAATTGTAGTTTCACCCACATATAAATTATATGCATTAAGATAAGATTGTCTCATATTAAAATCTATATGTTAATCCTATTGCTACAAAAAACCCACCACCTGCAATTGCTAATGTATTTGGATTCAAATTAAATTTTGGAGTTATTGACTGCCTGTGGTGAATCATATAACCACCACCCATTGTCATCATACTTAAACCACCTATAATTGCTAACTTTTTCATATCTATAAACTATTAATAAAATGAACAGTCCACGCTAATAAACCATTCAACTGTAATGCTACTAAATTCCATTGTTTTCTAACTGACACTTGTATTGTAACACATATAAACCCCATAACAAATAAAATAGGCTCTAATGTCCACTGTCCTGCTATCAATAAACCCGTTCCTAAATAACCAATCCTTGTAGCTATTTTTTCCAAATTGGATAAACGTCTATTTCTTTCAAATATATTTAAATTAAATTTCATAACTGATTATAATGTATTTTTTGTATCAACTCTTCTACTTCTTTTTTTGCCATATTAATACCACCATCTTCTAGTAATGTAAGGATATTATTTAACTCTCTATACAATATTTCTTTTGTTTCTGGGCTCATAGTTTTTTATTTTAAATTAACTCCACTTTTTAACGCTTTAAGTACATCAGATGTAAGATTAATATGTTCTCCGTTACTTAAAATAACTGTATTCCCAACTAACTCATTATCAAACATACTAATATCGATATCTGGAAATGATTTAAGTAAATCATCAATTTCAGGTGTTGTAAATCCTTCTTTATTAGCTGTTGGAAAATTATTAATCAACCCAACTAAACTACCACTATAATTACTTATATTCATATTTACCATTTTTCGTTTGTAATTTGTTGCTGTAATTCTTCAAAACTATTTGCTGCTGATACTTTAAACATAATCTCAGCTACAAAATCAGTACTAACCCAACCTTTAACTGTATCATTAGCAAATTCAATCATATCTTGATTATCTAAAACATCTTCATCTGACTTATTAGTATCAAAAATAGCTATTTCAGCTGATGATGACTTCCATCTATTACCAATCAATTTCTTTTCATTCATTGATTCATTCCATTCACCATCACCTTTTCTTGAACAGTAGTTTACAGTACCCCATTGAACAGATATCTCAAATCCATTATCGAATATCATACTAAAACCTTTATTATTACTTGCTGTAAACATAATCTTTATTTTTTTAATCTAAAAATTTCCGTATTTAAAAAATTTCTAAAGTGTATTAATTGCTCTATATTATCTTCATGAGAATTTATATTACTCATTAACCTATTACCTAAAAAACTTACAACTCTAACATTACCTTCTATATAACCCAACTCTGGATTAATTTTATCAAATGACGGAGCATAATCACCACCACCATTTACTCTAGGTTTACTATAATCATAATCAAGTTTATGACCTGTTATTATACAATATTCAGGGAATTCTAATTTAAAAAAATCCTTACTACTACCATCTGGGTATCCTGCTTTTCTAGCAACATTTCTTCTGTTACCATAATTAATTCTTAATTGATTATAAGCTTTATTATTCGATTCTCTTAATTCTAATGTTTTCATAACTTTTATTTATACCGTAAATATACGAACCCTCTCTTGCTTCCCCAAGTATTTATGCAGAAGTGTCAGTAAGTTCTTCAACTATTTCAATCTCATCTTCCTTCTTCATAGCACATGAAACACAACACATGCCTGCTTGAATTGGGTTAAACCATGACATTAAACCTGCCATTAAAAATGCTATTATTTTAATTATTTTTTTCATCATAAATTTTAAAAAATGTTACGGATGCAGGCCAAGTTCTATCATCATCAATGTCATTTTCAGAATCACTTATACTACCTACTTTATATCCTTTACTTTCTATAAGTCTTTTAATTACTTTTTTCTCATTAGATGACCAATCACCATAATCATTTTTCCTAAAATACCAACCTTCAACTCCATTACTATGAGCTGAACCTAAATGTGGTTGATCAGTGTAATTAACTACTTCATTATCTACTCTATTATCCCAATCAAGCATATATTGGATGTCAATACCTTCTTTCTTCAGTAATTTACCTAATGTTTTTGATTTATTCTTATTCATAATTTATCTTTCTAAAATTACAAAATTACCAAAATTATTTTCAAACACTTGAATTAGATTTTCATAATCACCTGATTTCATATCACCAATTATTTCATTATAATCTATTTCTAATTGTTTAGCTAATTTTTTAGCATATCCTAAAAGGAAAAATGCATTACCTTGAGGACCTGTTAGGTCGATTATAATTGGACCTGTTTGTTGTTGTTTTTCTCTAATCATGGCTTACGAATTAGATCTTGAAAATTTACCATTATATTGATACATTTTTCCTAAAGAAGGATGCATAATATTATTGCCATATTCAACAAGTTCTACTAACTTGTTAGACATTGCTTGTACTTTTAGTGCAGTAACAAATAATACACCATTAATTACTTTTGAATTTGTTGGATTTAAATTTACTTTCATATAACCTTTATTTATTTTAATTGTGTTTTCCAGCTTCATGCCTTATTTACCCCGTAAATATACGAACAATATTTGGCTTCTCCAAATATCTTCGCATAAGTCTTAAACTGTTTTAAATGTTTTTTTAACTAACAACCCTGGTGCAACATTAATCATACCTGTATCACCTTTAACCTTAATATTTTTATTATTAATTTTAACGATTGTAAATGTATCATTAGGATTAACTTTTTTATGGTTGATACCTACCATATCTCCAACTTTAAAATCATTTTTTGAAGATCTAACGGGTGCATCACCTACTTTAGCAGTCATTTTAGCTCTTAATTCATTAGCATTGAATGAAATTGTACCTAAAGAAATGGCAACACCAAAATCTTTTTCTAATTGTTGAACTGCTTTTTCAAATTCACTTCTAAACTCTGTAACTTTTTGTTTATTTAACATAACCTTTATTTTTATTTATGCCGTAAATATACGAACAATATTTCAGGTAACCAAATCTATCGGCATAAGTCTTTAATTAATTTATAACGCCTAACTTACAGTAATATACGCTAATTACTACAAGTCCCATACACTTTTACGTCTATACTTTTGCCATCTGTACCTTAATGTTGTAAAATATTTCATTTTGAAACCTTTATAGGGAATGCAGAGTAATTTGGGGGGATATTATAATCTTTACAAAACATTTCTGCAAATCTTATTTCTCTTTTATATAATGCTTCATTATGAATATGTAAACCAAAATAAACACCATCCTTAACATATCCTCCTCTTTCTTTATCTCTTTGTTTAATATTCTTTATACATTTTTCTATATTATTTTCAAAATATATTCTTTCTATTTTTAATTGAGGAAATTGAGTTTTTAATATATTTTCAGCATTTAATAAATAATCATTATTACAAAAATCAATACAACTAATAATAATATTTTCCTTTAAATTAATATTATTTATAAGTTGATCGTAATTAACATCATCTTTAAAACTAACGTTTTCACTTGCTTTAAATTCCCTCATCCAATCATCATAAATTATATAATCTATAAAAGGATGAGATTTATAATACTTACATAAAAAACTTTTTCCAGCTCCCGGTAACCCTATAAGAAAAATAATGTTTTTATTCATAATTTTATTTTTTACTCTATCGCTTATACACCTAAATGCCCATTTGGCCCATTCAAATCATCATCATAAATTGGTAAATTAATTTCCTTATATTTAATAGTTTCAATATTTCTATTTCTTCCTATCTGTTCTATAGTCCAATCAATATCTTTTGTTTTTACTTCCATTGTTTGACCTTCATCTTTATCATATTCCTGAAATGTTACTCTATAACTTTTTATCATAATTTACTTTTTATATCTGGGTTTTGTTTTAAGGTTTGAATAGTAATTAAGTTTTTTATTCTGGTAGTTGACCACTCATGTGAACGAGTAGTGTAAATAACTTCAATAGGTAAATCATCTCCTGTAAAGGATTTTCCTATGTAATCTTCACCTAATATTCTTACATCGGGTTTCCAAAATTTAATTAGATTTAATAATTCTTTTTCCGTTTGGTAAGTATAAACACCATCTATATACTTAACAGCCATTAGTGTTTTATATCTTTCATACAATGGAACTACTGGTTTGTATTTATTATTTCTATATTCAGAAGGGTCGGCATGTAAAAATACAAAAAATTTATCACAATGTTTTTTTGCTTCTTCAAATGTGTAAATATATCCAGGGTGCAGTAAATCAAAGTTACCGGCTGTAAATCCTAATTTTTCCATTTTTTATTTTTTTAATTTTAATTTTTTATATGAAGGTAAGTCATAATTATTAATTTCTTCATTTAAACATTTTAAACCTTCTTCAACAGTAGTTCCTGGGTAACCCTCTAAATACTGTCCATCTGTAGTTGCCCACCATTTATACCCAGAATGGGGGAATATTAAAAATGCTGGTATGAGTAGATCATGTTTATTCCACCAAAAATATTTATGAATATCTGTACCATCATCTTCAGTCCAACCAAATGCTAACCTGTAGTCATCTCTTATATCATATATGTTTAGTCCTAAATTTAAAAATGATGTAGCAAATGTTTTTTGAACCCATTCTAATTCTACGTAATTACGAGCATCATTGGTGCATATTTTACCTTCATTGTTATATATTTTCATTAAATTTTCAGAAGATGCAATCCCCACAGACATAGCCAAATTTTTTCTAAATCCATTTCTAAAATAGGGTTCTTGTACCACTCCACATAAATAACCACAATCTCCTAATGAATTATATTTATTTATTAAATAATCATCCCAATTATTTTGAATAAAAAAATAATCATCTTCATTAAAAATATAATATTCATAATCATCTTTCCATTTTTCAAATGAATCATTCCAAGCACCATAGCTTCCTCCTACATTTTCTCTAAAATGAATTTCAACATCAGATCCTTGGATAAATTTAGGTGTGAGTTTAAATATATCACTAACATATTTAAAATCCTCATTCCTCATATTAAAATTAAAAATAATTTTACTTAAAGAGTGATTAAAATAATGTAATGTTGAAATCTGCTTTTTTAAAAGACATAACCTATCTATTTCATTATATTCTTTAATGCATTTTCTTCTATCACCAAAATAAAAATTTACTATTAAACAACTTTTTTCCATTATTGTGCAGTTGGACCCATTATATGCTCTGGGTTTTGTTTTGTCTTCAAATAATTTAGAGATTTATAATTTTTTTTATCTATCTGTCTAAAATCATATGTTTTTAATTTTTTATTATCTATTATAATTGATAGAGTATCTACTTTATCCCAATTTCCTAAATAAAGGGTTGACCAACAATGTGGGGGTGTTTTTTTACTTTTAAGTAATGTTCCATTTATTATAACTTCATAATATAATAAATCTTCAAATTGATTGTTAATAAACATCGATAATTCATTACTATCATCTATAATAGGGCAAACCCATTGTTCTTTTCCATGAGATTGGTATAAATTTATAGATAAAGAATCATCAAATAAAGATGATTTCTTATCCTCGTAGATTTCTACTTTATCTTCTTTAGAATATGTATCTTTTTGATTTTGTATTTGTTGCAATTGCCAATCTTCTATTGTTTTTGCTCCACAATTTAATATATTTTTTCTATCCCACTCAAACCATTCCTTTTTTAAATTATCAATATTAAAAGACATAGGAAAACTTATAGAAATAGGTGTTTGATTATTTGGTCTTTTATACCACACTACACTATAATCTTCTAGTAATTTAGAATTATCATCAAAAAGATTCATACTTTTCACTGCAGAATCGTATTCTACAATATGTGCCTTTTTATATCCTAATACTTTTGCATTATTTATTCCTACATAAAATAATTTATAAGCAGCTATTGAGTGGTTATAATCCCTAGCTTCAGTTGTATAAACTAAAAAATTTGAGTTTTGAAAAAAAAGTGGAAATTTAGAATTTACATCAGTTAAAAGTTCATTTTCCTTATCAAAAATAAAATATTCAACTTTATTAAGTACATCATCAGGTATTTTAGTATGAGATACAACCATTAAGTCATAATTAGTTTTATCTATTTGACTAATAAAACTTCTCATTAACTCCTCCCTTTCAAAATCTGGGGTGTGAGCGTTTATTATAATTAAATCTTTTTTCTCCATTTATTTCTTTTTAAAAACCATACTAACATATTCTCTTCCCCTAATAATTTTAACTTCACCACCTTCAACAAACCCTAATTTTTTATAAAGATCAATTGCAAAATTATCTTTAAATACTTTTAAATTAGCATATTTTTTATCTTTTAAATATTCTTTATAAGCCATCTTTGCATAACCTTTTCTCCTAAATTTAGGATGGATATCACACCCAATTTCATAACCATTAGTTCTAATATACCCTACTTTATTGTTATTTATGTTTATAATATACCATGGAGAAACTAAGGATCCAAACCATTTTTTACATTCATTTAAAGTAAAAATTGAATCATCTTCAAGGTAATATCTAGTTGAATCATCATTCCTTATTTCTAGCAAAAATGGTAAATCTTTTTCAGTAAGTAATTTTAATTCAATCATTTTTTTTAATGGTTATAAAATGTTGATGTGTTAACTCTAATGGAATTTGATGGTCTAATTCAAAAATATAGGGATGGACTACAAAACTTAAATTATTTTTATCACAATATTTTTTAATCCAGTCTATAGTTAAGACAGTAATCCACCAATAGTCATCTATTCTCTTATCTTTATAATATTGTATTATTCCTTTACCTAAAAAGGCAGTGAAACCTAACTGAAAGCCCCTATCATAATGAGGAATTGTTTCATTTAATATTTTTTTAATTGAATGTAGTCCTAAATGAGTAAATACAGAACCTAATATCATACAATCTACTTTAGGTAGTATATTAGATAGTTCTGAAATATCTCTAAATTTACTATTACCTTTATCTTTAATTTCAAACCCAGTATTATCATGAAGATTTATATTACTAACATCTAATCCGTAATACTTAGCATTAGGAAAATGGTTAAATAATGTATACTGTAATGTTCCATCACCACCACAACCATAATCTAAAACAGAACAATTTGGGTGTAAACAATCAAATACAGAGTATAATTGTTGGGATTCCCATAAATGTCTTGCTATAGGATCTTTTGGTGGTGCTGAGTTGTTTTTATCGTGTGGTTTTACTTTATTTATAAATCTATCTAAACTCATTTTCATTACTTCCATTTTTTAATACAATTTACAATATATTCTCTTTCTTCATTAGTAACCCACCAACCAACAGGAATATTAACTATTTTACCTATAGTTTTATCTAAATTGGGTAGTTGGGTACTAAATTCCTTTACACAAGAATGTTTATCATTTCTCTCATGTACCTGAGAAACAGAAATATTACACTCATCCATATATTTGTAAAAACTATCTCTATCATCAACTAACATAGAGTAGATCCAAAATGCTGAGTTGCAAATAGAACTACGTTCTAATAATGTAACACCTTTAATATTTTTTAAATTATCGTCATAGTAAGCAGCATTACTTCTATGTTTTTTAACAATTTCCTCAACATGTTTTAAATTTTCAATTCCAACTGTAGCACAAACATCATTCATATGAAATTTATACCCCCACTCTGGGATATCAGCTTCACATCTAAAATCTTTCCTATCCCCCTCTCTATCAATCCCATACCATCTAAGTAATTTAGCTCTATCATGAAGTTTTTTATGAGGTGATATTAATACACCCCCATCAATTGATGTAATATGTTTTATAGCTTGTAAAGAAAACATAGTTAAATTCCCATGATTACCTATTTTTCTACCTTCAAATTCAGATCCAAATGAATGAGCTCCATCTTCAATAATAGCTGGTTTAAACCCAAACATATTTCTTGCTTTTTCTTGAATTTGTTTTATTTTTCTTAAATTATTAGGATAACCTCCCCAATGAACTAACATAATCGCTTTAGTAGTAGGTGATATTTTTCTAGCTAAATCTTCTAAATCCATATTTAATGTTTTAGGATCAATATCTACCCACTTAATTTTTAGCCCGTTTGCTAAAATAGGCCAATTAGAAGCAGTACAAGTCATAGGAGTTGCTAATACTTCATCTCCAGGTTGCAAACCAGGCCATTTTTCATCCCAAAATGCAACCCCATCAAAATTCTTTTGATTTTCATCAGGAGATTTTAACAAATGTAGTGCTAAATGTAATGCTGAAGTTCCAGCATTTGTAGTTAAAGAATAATCATTATTAAAGTAATTTTTTAAATTATCTTCAAACTCATCAACTTTAGGTCCTTGGCCAATAAAACCACTATCTAATACTTCACCAACTTTACTTTTAGCAGTTGGTGACATAAATACTTTAAATAAAGGTATTTTGTTTTCTATTTTTTTCATTTTTGTTTTAATTTTTGTTTAAAGGTCACAACATACATTAATATACAAATTTATTTCCAAAATCCCAAATTAATTTCCCCCTTTTTTTCTTCTACTATTAGTAGAAGTTTTATTAATAGTTGGAAGTGGTTTTGTATTATTAATAGATGGTTTATTATTGTACGATGGTCTGTTATTATTATTTATTATAACAGGTTTTGTTTTAATAATTGGTTTGTTGTTATAAGTAGGAATTGTTACTATAGGTGTAATGTTTGGTTTTACTCTACGTTTGTTTGTATCTTGCTCTAAAGTAGATTGTATCATAGAAGCGTGTGCTCTACCATTTACATTATTCATAGTACTATTTCTCCTACTACGATTCCATACTACATTGTATCCCATATTGTTATAAGGGCCGTTGTACCAATTGTTACTACTATTGTTCCAATTGTTCCACCAATACCCACTATCCATTCCCCATAACCAATCATTCCACATCTGAGTTGAGTTGTATGTAAAATTGTAGTTTTGTGAGTATGGGTAGTATGGATTCCAATAGTTGTATCTGTTATATCTAGAACCAAATCTAAACATTCTGTTATTCCAATGCCAGGTTAATGGTTGCCTCATAGCGAATTGAGCGAAATCATATCTGAATTTGAAATCGGTTCTTAGAAGCCGTTCTAACTCCCACTCATTTTCTATTGTGTTTGTAGTGTAACCATAGATTGGGTCAACTGATGCTATTGGTTTGTATGTTGTACACCCAATTAGTAATACCGATAATACAAGTAATAATTTTTTCATATATTCTTAGTTTAATTTTAAATAATCTTTTATTTTATTAATAACTTGTTCTGGGGTTATATTTTCTACACTATACCAATCTTCTAATGTATTTATTTCCTTATAAGGGTACCAATTCCAATTACTTGGATCCATCCTGTAATAATTAAAATAACCAGAGGTCGGAGTGTCATTATAAATTCTAATACAATTAGTTTTAAATTCACAATAAGGTTTTGAAAATGATGTAATTAAAACTACAGGAGTATTTAAAGCCCAAGCAACCCAAGATAACCCAGAACCAATCCCTAAATGAAAATCAGCTCCTTTTATAATAGACATTACTTCATTAAGAGGTTTATCATTATAATTATAATCTGTTTTTGGTATTTTATTTTTAAAATTCTTAACCCCAAATTTAGGGTGTTTATCTACAGATACTGTTTTATAACCTTTTTTCTTACAATAATCTAAAACTTCATCCCAACCAGTTGGATGGTTCCAATATTTACATTGTGATGTTGATTGAATGGATATCGTAACATATTTTTCTTTTATAGGAGAAAGTTCTAAAGATTTTATATTAGGTTTTATTTCTTGAAATTCTAATCCTAAAACATCAGATGCTGTTTTTTGTAGAGGTTGAGGCAAAAATGAATTTGGGTGGTAGTTATTACTCCAATCAATAGCATTATCACCATCATAGAACCATCCTAGTTTATAACAAACATCACTATTAGTATTACTCTCAGGTTCAATAAAATTTATATTTTTATAGACTTCTTTAAACCAATCATTCCACCAAGTTTTACAAATAATATTACAATTATGTTTTTTTCTAAATTCTTCAATATAAGGAAACCAAGCAATAGTATCTCCAATAGCAGAACTTTCGAATTCTATTAAAACATTTTTATCCTCTAATGTAAACTCTTCTACTACCTTACCATTTATTTTTATAATCCATGGAATATAATACTTTTTATCACAATTAACCCACATATTATTAGTAATATTACCTTCATGTATTACTTTACCATTTCTACTATCAATAAACTCAACTTTATAATCTTTGTAATCGTCTCCTAAAATTTCAACTTTAGGACCATCATTATAGGTTATATTAATTGTATTTTCTTTTTTATCTAAATTACTTAAAAAATCTTGTAAAGTATCCATTCCTATTTTAGCAACATTATCCCAATTAAACTCTTTATGTATTAATTTAGCATCTTTAAGGGCTTTTGTTTTATGTGAAGTATAATTTTCATAGGCATCCCTCATTACTTTTCCTAAGTCATCAAAATCAGGCTCGGGGAAATAACCAGGAACACTTCCATAACTAAATTGTTGATAGTCTTGGGATTTAGCTTCTTTTTTTCCTTTTATCTTAACAGGTAAACCTTTTCCTTCAGCAAATTCCATTTGACCTGAGTCTGCTGAGTATATTGAGGGTGTACCACAAGACATAGCTTCAATTAAAGGTAAATTCCATCCTTCAGAACGAGCACAAGATAGAAATACATGACCTTTTTTTAAATATTTAACGTAATCTTCTCTTGAAGGAAAATGTTTTATAATAATTCTATCATCATCAATTCCATGATGTTTTAATCTTTCTTCAGTAGTTTTAAAACTATCTCCAGACCAAGGATTATCAATAGATACTATTAAATCAATAGGTTCATTTTTAGAAAATGTACTTAAAAAAGTTTGGATAATTTCTTTAGTTGATTTTCTATAATCCCACCTACCAAATAACACAAATTTAAATCTATTATCATTATAATCTTTATGAGTAACTTCTTCAGGATAAAATGTTTTATGATCAACTCCCTCAGGAACAACTTTTACTTTATTAGGATCAGCTCCTTGTTCTACAGTGCATTTAGCTTGCCATTTAGAAGGAACCCAAATTTGATCATACTCTAATAACTTATTAAAAAATTCTTCTTCTTGTTTTGTTGACTCCCAAACATTATAAGCAATTTTAGGCCCATTATAGTGGTCATAATAATAGTGATGTTTAGATTCTTCTAATACTATATTTACGTCATGTTTAAAATCATTAGGATAGTTTTTATATAAAGGATATTCACTACGACCCTTATCTGCATTCCATAAAGTTTGCTCAATTAATAATTTTTTATCAACATTATTTATCCAAGGTTCATTGTTATGAGCTTCATCACTATAGCCTTCCCAACTATTACCTATAGTAAAATTTCTAACTTTAATATCTATTAACTTAGATAGATGTCTAAAAAAGTCTCTGGTGTGGTTATTATAACCAGTAGTACCAGCATAACTAGCATGAACATAAACTTTTGGATTTTTCATTAAAAACTATTTTATTATAAATATATTAATAGTGGAGAATATCGGAGTCGAACCGATGACCTCTTGCGTGCAAGGCAAGCGCTCTAGCCAGCTGAGCTAATCCCCCATTTATTCAAAAAATTTCATTGTATCTAAATTATACCCCTTCAATTTTGCTATGTGATAATACAACTTTTCTGTGTTGCCTCCAAATTCAGACATAACATTTTCAACTTCTTCTTTACTAATTTTAAAATTTTTAGATAATTTTGTTTTTAAATCAGCAATCCTTTCATACTCTGTCTTCATACCATCTTCAAACAATTTATTATAACGTTTTCTAGCACGTAATTCGATGTCTAGATATAAACGATCTTGTTTAGGATCTTGACCTTGATAATTATCAATAAAATCCCCCTGTTCTTCTTTCATCCAATGTAATTCCCACTCAGCTTGTTGGAAATAAGCTGGGTATTCAAAATCACCATTTCTGATTTTACTCAAAAGTGATGCTTTATATGGTAAACTTTTATGTGTTTTATAACGTCTCCACCAATAAAAGGGCAATGCACGTCTTCCACTAGGTTTTATAGGTACTCTCATACTCCTAAATATTTTTTATATTTTGGATCCATTTTATCATAATATTTTGTATTTTTCATACTTTTATGTGCATAATATATGTCCTTTTTATTGTTTATCAAAACCATAAAGCAAGGAGCTAATGATCTAGCATTAAACCCATCTACTTCTAAAGTATCATTAGGATTTATACATAATACCTTCCAATTACTTAAATCTAAGGTTTTTAATGTATTATTTAAAAAGTGTTGGTAACGTTTAGTTTCTCTTTCACTCAATTCATTATTTTGTATAAAAACTGCCGATTTTTTACCAGATTTTATGAAATTATCCATACAAACTATAAAATCACTATCACTACTTAAAGTATCTATATAAATTTGATTATCTTCACGTTCTTTTTTAGCAAAAGGACAAGTAGGCATACCATTATATTCATCTCTAGGTACTTCTAGCACATATTTAATATAATTTAATACTTTTTTTTTCACCTATAATTCTCTTTTATCTCCATGTATTACTTTAACAGTTGGAAATCTTAAACTAATACCACCTTTATCATTGTGGGTTTCTTCAAAATATTGTACTGTTATTGTTTTACCTACAATTGACCCATCCATATATTGCAAACGTTGCTCTTGTGACCATCCACTACCAACTTTTACTCTATAACCCTTATGTTCAATCCATACTTGAGCTAACATTTTGATAGTTTCAGACCTACCATTTCTAACTACTTCATGATTATCATTATCATAATCAACAACAACATACTCTGCATCGTAAAATTTCTTTACTTTTTGTAAATTTTTGCTACGTTTACCTTCATAACCAACATCTTTACGTATCATAAATCCCTCCCACTTCTTATCAGCTGCCATTTGCCCCCACATATCAAAGTGTCTACCATCAGTTATTTCATATTGTTGACAATAACGTAATGTATTATCATTAATAAATTTACCATTAAACCACCCTCTTAATTTAGCTAACCTTAATGATAATACTTCACCACCTTTCTTATTATCAAATTCAGGTTTATGAATCATATCAAACACCATAAATACAGGATTTTCGATTTGATGATCTTTACGTCTTAATTGCTTCATTACACCCTGAAAATCTTCATCACCATTTTCATCAACTAAACAAATTTCACCATCAAACACAGTATTAATAATACCTGTAGCTTCAATAGCTTTTTTTACTTTATTTAACGTAGTTAATTCTTTACCCATTCTAGAATAAAGTGTACAATTCCCATCAACATCAGTAACAGCTAAACAACGAACACCATCTAATTTTCTAGAAGCATACCAACTATCATTCCAATCACATTTACCTTTATATTCTTGAGCTAATGCAACATTAAAAGTAGGGATTAAATCTGGAATTGCTTTATTTATAATAGAAGCTCCAACTCTAATATCTAAATCTTTATCTATAATTTTATAAATCAAATCCCAACCAACATTAGCTTGAGCAAATCTATTTACTAATTTAATAGCATCATGTCCTGTAACTTCCCTTGTAGAAAGCATATTTAGTAATTTAAGTAATGGAATTACTGGCCCACTTGCTACTTTTTCACTATTTTTTTTACACGTTTTACTTGTAACATAATATTGCTTGTAAGGGTTATATGTAGCTTCAATTACATCGCGTATAAACGCATCACTTTGCGCTATAATCGCGATTTTATCAGTGCTACTTGACGTAGCTCTCATTTTATCTATAAATTCTTTAATCTCTACCATCTTAAATGCTTTCGTTATACATTTGTGAATCTAAATTAGCAGAGCATTCAACTATAATACCTGCATTGTTTGAATGATTAATCATTTCATCAACAATTTCATTAAATTTTTCTACTGGATTCATTCTGATTGTTGTGATTTCGTTTAATATTAAATCACACATTTCATTACACTCTTGATCTGTAATAAAACCATTTGCATAACCATCAATTAATTTTAGAACTTGATTTTCTTTTGACATAACTTTTATTTTAATTTTAAATGCATGGCTTTGCGCCTCATTTACCCGTAAATATACGAACAATTCCTCAGTTCTCCAAATATTTTTGCGGGTGTTTTAACATGCCTTTAATGTAACTTCTTTGATTTTGCACCTTCCTTTGCTCAGTTACTTCACTACGAAACCACTTTTTCCCAAACTTATTCCAAATCCATTTTTTCATTTTTCAATATCATTTAAATAATCACCTAATTTATAAGTAACTTCATTATTTGAATTTAAGGCATATCTTCTATCATGCCCCAATCTATCTTTAACATATTTAAATGAAACTTCTTTACCTAAAATTTCACCTATTGAGCGTATTATCTGATTGTTACTCCACCTATCATGGCTTCCTATATGAACTACCCCCCCATCATTTAACATAGCATCCCAAATAGCTCTTACATTATCTTCAACCCAAATCCACTCTCTTACCTGCTCACCATCCCCATATACTGGAATTTCTTTATTATTTTTAATGCTGTCAAATATTTTTGGTAAAAATTTTTCATTATGTTGATGGACACCAAAATTATTACAAGTTCTAGTAATTAAATATGGTAAATTATAAGTTCTCCCAGCAGCCATAACTAAATGATCGGCAGCAGCCTTAGTAGCAGAATAATATGAAGATGGAATAATATTATCATTAACTTCACTTACCCCTTCTAACACATCACCATAAACTTCATCCGTAGATATTTGAATAAATTTCTTTAATGTAGGTATTTTTCTTGCTATTTCAAGCATATTAAATGTGCCCTCAACGTTAGATCTAATAAATGGTAAACCATTACTAATAGAATTATCTACATGAGATTCTGCTGCAAAATTAACAATATAATCAGCATCCTTACAAGCAAATTCAACATCATCACAAATATCTCTTTGTACAAAATCATACGTCCAACCCTTTAATCTCTTACGATCTGCAGCGTATGTATTCTTATCAATAACAACTACGTGTGCCATTTTAGAACTAGCCATTTTTACAAACGACGACCCAATAAACCCTAATCCTCCAGTTACTACTATTTTCATATTATTTATATACTTTCATTTGTGAAATTTCCTCTACAATTTTGTTAACAGTACTAGAAGTACTACTAAGCGACCTTCTATTATGATTAATTTGCTCTTGTAACATTTTAACATGGTCAGACTTAGCTTTAGAATATTGCTTCCAATCTAACCAAAATCCAATTGCAACAATTAAATTCATCCCAAGCGAAGCAAAAAGGATTTTTACGTCACTATAAATATCTAATGAAAGCGAAAGGTGAAAGTGCCCAACCATCCAAAAGGGTATAGCTAGCTGTTGGCTTATCCAAATTAATATAAATTTAATAAATTTCATCTTCATCTTTTAATCCTCTAAAGCGCTTTACAACACGCTTAGATTTTTTTTCTACTTCGGCTTTTAAACTTTCACCACAACTATCACAAGTATATAATCCAGTATTCCAATTCATACTAAATTCTTTACCCCCACATTTCAAACAAGGATGAAATGGATTCATTTCATCATCAAACTCATCATAACTAACTTTTGTCATTACTCAATTATTTCTGCATCTGCAATTGTTTCACACATTAAAAAATGCGTTTGGGTTCTTAAAACATGATCACATCCTAAGTAATCCCTCCATGCTTGTAGGAGCTCCATATTTAACTTATTTTCTCCTTTTTTAGCAAACATATGAACGGGCGTCTCACGCTTAACCACATAGGCTTCATTATTTACATACTTTAAGTAATCTGTTATCATCATATATACATATTATGTCCTGGATATTTGTAGTAAGAGCTTTTCGACTTTACTTACTATACTTACCTCGCTTTGTTTTATATTCATTTATAATTTCTTTATTTTCTTTTGCTTTTTTTTCTGCTATTATTTGTCTATAAATTGGGCTTTCCCATTCACAACCCTTATATTCTCGCCTTTTCATATGCTTCTTCTAATGTTATACCTTCACTTTGTGGTCTAAATCCAACTACACGGTCAAATTTGACATAAAATTCATCTTTAGATGACTCAAACCAACAATTATCATGATAGTGAGCCCACCATCCATTTTCTAGTAAATATTTTCTTTTATCTATTTCCATAATACTTGTATACAAATCAACACTAATGATAATATTAAACTAACTGCTGTTTTAGTTGTTATTCCTTCATTAAAAAAATAACTAACACCCATTGTGTAAATAATCATTCCAACTCCAAACCCAATAAATCTAGCAGGCCATAGTAAACCACCAAACCCACTAACAGCATATTTAGTTCCCCAAATATAAAAGAATGATAAAATCATACCTGCTGCTGCTACCCACATTTCATTTTTTCTAAACCAATCTATTTTTAGAAATTGACCATTTAATTGAAAAAATGTTAAAACGTGAGCTATAAAAAACATAAAAACTCCAATTAATAAATCTTTAATAATCATAACTTATTCTTTTTTAAATAATTCTTTAATAAATGCTATTATAAAAATAGGTAAAGTTAAAGGCCAACTTATAATTGCAATTATTCTTTCCAATGTATTAAATACTCTTTCACCTACCAAGTTAGAAGCCATATCCACTAAAAAAGCAAATGCTGTTCCAATTATTAAATACGTTATTATACTCATATTATATCATGTTTATTGGCTCATCAAATAACCAGTTAACTTTATTTTTACTATTTAAATTAAAAAACAACTTATTACCATTTCCACCTCTACGATTTTTACTAAAGTGAAAAAATCTACCACCATCACTATCAAATTTTAAATGACCCATTGCTGTTGTCATATGTTTTATTTTATTTGACCCAACAAATGTTCCACCTTTAGTAACTTGTTGTATTATCAAAAATGTAGTATTAACATTTCCGTGATTATTTGCTTGGTTATGTTCATCAAGTAATTGAAGTATTCTATTAGTATTTGATTTACCAGTACCTCCAAAATGATCAACATAATTATCACTTATTTCTGCTAATGAATCTATTAATACACAATCATAACCTTCTTTAAGTGCTGTTCTTAATACTACATCAGGATTTACTTCAGCATAATCTCCCATAAATAATATATCTAATTCTCCAAATTTTGGAAATCTACGAACATAACCTACCATATCGATAGCATTCATTTCTCCACTTATAAATAAACATTTTTTACCTTTTGATTGAAGATCACCTAATATATCTAATAATACTGTTGTTTTACCAACTCCAGGATCACCAGTAACTACAACATTTGTACCAGGCATAACCCCACCTTCTGCACTAAAAAATGCATCAACTTTGGTTCCAGTAGCCATTGGTTCGAATAATTTCTTATCAAAATTTAAATCATTCATTTTAACAGTTTTTACACTTAGCTTTAGTGTTGGAGTTTTAACTACTTTACTTTGTACTTTTTTTTCTGTTTTTAACATAACCTTTATTTTTATTTATTTATACCATAAATATACGAAGGGGATCTGGCTAAGCCAAATCCCCTTGCATAAGTCTTTAATTAATTTTTATGAATCCATTTTATCAGCTTCATAGTTTTGGAAATCTTCAACATAGTCGTCCATTTCATAATCACTATAAGCGTCACCTCTGCCGGCTACAAAGTCTCTTTGAAGTGATTCAATGTAAGCATCTAACGCCGGATCTTCTCTGTCACCTCTTTGTAAATCATCTTGAATGAATTTTTTTATAACACTAAAATCCATTTCTTTTGCTTCATTTAAAAATTTTGCCCATTTTGCTTCGTAACCTTCTTTCATAATATCTTTTTCTTTATTTTCATCTACCATAAACATGCCAGATTCTTCTAATTCTTCTACTATTTGCTTTGCCATCCCTTCAATACCATTATTTTTTATAGTATTCCACTGTTTATTAAACCAAATATATCCATAATCTCCACCATATTCATCTACTTTTCCCCCTATTTGCATTGCTGCCGAAAATGATTCTTCATCTAATATTTCTGTATCAGCTGCTTCATCGTACTTTGAGTTAATAGTTCCATCTTCATCTATGTTTGAAATGTAACCCTCCATAGCTACTCCTTTAGCAGCTGTATCATCGTCAAAATGATTTAATAATATTTTACCTAGGTAATCTGGGTAACCATCGTAGTGATTATAAGTGCTAGTAAGTTTTTTACTATCATCTAAATATGCTATAAGTGCTCTTGTTGCCATTATCTTATTCTTTTATTATACATATTAAAGATTATATGCTAATTTATATTTTTTTACAAAATTTTCACCTATTGATAAGTGTAATATAATTGCTTTATCAGGTACACCTGGTAATTTGTCGGCAGACATGATATAATCTATATTTGTATTTCTCCAAACTTTCATTTTAGTTTTTGCATTACTTCTATTAGAAGTTTTAAAAACTAATACTACTGGCATTTTACCGTATGTTTTATTTTTTTCAATTTTTACCTTAGGATATTTAACTCCTTTAGGAAATGTAGTTTCTACTTTATAAGGACCATTTGGGGACTTATCTAAGTCATAGTACCATGTTGTAGTTTCTCCTAATTCTGGTTTAGATGGATATTCATAAAATACTTGATTGTATTTCTTTATTATTTCTACTTGTTCTGATGGTCTTCCTCTACTCATTTAGTTAAAAATATGAATTAATAATCTATATAAAAATAATAGTATAATACCTGTTATTGAAATACTTGCTCCAAAATAATGAGATTTTACTTGTTCTTTACTCCTACCCTGACGGTATTTTTGATTTTCTTTAATTTCCTTTATTGTTTTTTTCATTTCTCATTTGTTTTATATGTTTACAATTACCCATTGATCTCCAAGAACCTGGACATTCACAAAAATATTTACCAGAATCTGGGTAGTATTTAGTCGTGTAGGTACTATCATTACTACTACTTTTAAATGTTTTTTCTATTGTTTTGCTTCTTGTAACTTTAATTTTAGGTTTAACCCATTGGATATCATTTAAAGTAGTATTTAGATCTACTTTTTGAAAACCAGGAACAATAAATTTTTCACCTTTAACATTAGTAAATAATGATGGTGGTAAAATTTCATGTTTATGTTTATATTTAAATCTTTGCACATTAACAAATGATCCAAATCCAGGACCATGTGAAAACGCTATTCCATTAGGTTTGTAGATAATTCTAGATCTAGGATTACCGTATTTATTTAAATTTGTAAATTTCCAAAGTGCCATAACCTTTATTTATGACGTGAATATACGAACCCTATTTTGGGGAGCCAAATTTTATTACCAAGGAAGTGATCCGTTTGACGTATTTTTTGCTTTTATATATTTTTCAAAAGATTGAGATGCTTCTGTTTCAACATAGGTTTCATCTTTAGTTGCATGTACCCAACCTAGTACATCTGATTCTGTTAAGCTATCATAAGCTATAAATCCATCATCTGAATTAGATCCACTTAAGTGTACTATTTCTTGAATCATATTAGAATCTCCACCAACTTGAGTTGTAATGCCATACCAAACTTTTGATACAACTCCTGTACTTGAGTCTTTTAGTAAATCGTGTATAGTATAAGTGTGAGTCATATTAATTTTATTTTATTATACATATTATATTATTCATATTTGTTTACTATCTTCCAGATACTATCCCAACCTATTTCACGTTTTGTTCTTTCCTCTTGTTGGAATTCTAAATTAGATTCTTTTAATTCATCTATTTCTTTTCTCAGTAAATATATTTCATATCCTAAGATACATATTAAGACCATCATTAATATAAATAATATGGCTATATAAATCATCATTTATGAATTAAATTTTTTAGAACTACTTTCCATTTGTTCTTTTAAAATCTGAGTATCTAAACATAAAAACAAACACATTTTTTCTAACTGTTTAGGATTATTCATAGCCATATCCTTTAGATATTCTTCATCAAACGAATTAAAAATATCAATAAAATTTAAATCTTTAAACATTAATTTTTCTCTATTACTTAATTTTGCCATTTGGTTTTATCTACCTTGCCCTCGATAGGATTTTTTATAATGTCTACTTGACTGTAATTTACTTGTTTTTGTTTTTGAATGTATTCCAGGTCTTTTAGTTTTAGTACTTGCTGGAGAATTTGCTGTAACTATCTTTGCCATTTTACTCGAATTTTTCTTTTAAATTATTAATTAGTATTACTTGTTGTAACGATGATACATACGCAGTAGCTTCAGCATATTGCCTATCCAACAACTTATATAATTGTTTTTCTGTCTTGCATTTATACGCGTATGTTGAGTACCATAACGCATAATCTGTAAGTGATTCCTTCCAATTATCATAATAAGCATGTCCAAATTGAGTACCTTTTGCTAAATTAAGTCTAACACGAGCCTCTTTCATTCCAAATAAGTTTTTATTTTCTTTAAATATTTTAGATTTATAATGACCTGTTTCTAAAATAGATTGAGCTAATATTATGTGGGGGAATTTAAAATTTAAGGATTTTATTTCTAATATTAATAATTCTTCATTAAAAGTATCCATGTCTTCAACTAGTAAGACATTTTCGGTGTTAGTTATATATTCTTTTTCTATAGGTGCATTTGTCAATCCTAAAAATAAGAATAAAGTTAAATATACCAATGCAATTTTTAAAAATGTTGTGGCATAATTTATAGGTGTATATTGTAAGTTATTTTTATCGTATGTGTATATTTTCATAATGTTATGTTTTTAAATAATCAATTGCCTTTTTAATTCCAGAACAAGCTTCATACTCTTCATGATGTATAAAGGTTTTTAGATTTTCTTCTAATGTTTCAACAAAATCATCTCTATGAACTGTTATATCTACTATCGAGTCTTCATCTTTAAGGAAAATTTCTAATACGTAAATATTTTTCTTTTTACCAACTAAGTTTTCTAAAATACCACTTACTATTGCTTTTGATATTCTTAAATCCTTATTTTTAATTAGTTCTTCAAATTCTTCAGTATTTTTTACTTTAATCGTTATAGCCATATTAAAATTTATCTAAAAAATTACCTTTTATATTTTTACTCTTCAATTTATTGTTTTTTTCATCATCTTTAAGAATCTTATTTGCTAATTTTTCAAGATGTCTTGATTTTATTTTATCATAATCATTTACTATTTGATCATGTTTTTTCTTTTTAATATTTCTTGTTCTTTTCATATTCTTGAAATTAAATCTAACCCATCATCTTTTTCATTATGTAAACCCAACTCTGTTAACCTTTGTTTTTGATATTCATCTAACTCCCATTCGACATCTCCCTGGTTTACAGGGACATGATCTTCTATACCCTTTAATTGTTTATTAGAAAAGATATCTCCTACAGTAAGAAAAAAATGATTGTAACAAAGTAGCTCTGTATTCTCCTTTCTATAATTTTTTTTATTTCCATCTTTAAAATGGAGGAGTAAGGGCATTTTATAATCTAGAACTCTGCGTTCGTGAAAACCACACGAAGCGCATTCCTCTAATAAATATCCTTCAGTTATAAGTCTATACTTAAGTTTATCAGGGGAAAATGAAGAAACATCAACTCTACCTTCTATAATGTCAATTAGTGCTGGTTCTTTACCCTTATTTTTTAAAAATTTAGGTATACCTTTTCCTGATTGATTTTTATGTTGTTCAAATAAATTATCGTGGGTTTTACTTTCGTATAATTTAGCCCACTTTTTATAATGAATATATGAAACATTTAAATATCTAGCAGCTGCTCTATTAGACTTAGTTTTATTAACAGCAGCCATTATTAATTCCTTACTTAAAGGTTTTGCTTTTGGCATATTAGTCTTCTGTTTTAAATGAATCTAAGGATTTTGTACCTAATTTTTCAGTCTTTTCATACGAATTATATTGTTCGGGTGTCATTATTTGTATGTCGTTCCATGTATGGTCTCCACTACCATTAATGGTAGATACAGCTCTATATGCCCCTGTTGTTGAGCAATTTACACAAACTTTATATCCAAATTTAGTTAGCCTTAACTCAGGCATGTCTTCATGACATGCTACACATTTTATCATTTTTAGATTTGTCTTCTTCATAATTATAATTATACGTAACCTTTAAAAATTTTACGCAAATATACAAACTATTTATTGGGGATCCAAGTTTAATTGGGAAATCTATGCTTTAAAAATGCATGTAAATCTTTAGAAGTAATTAATGAAAATTGCTTTCCATTTTCATCTTCAAATGGAACTACTTTACCATCTGGGTTAAATCTATCTAAAATGTACCACATAATCATATCAAAGGCATCCTGACCATATGAAATCTTTAACAATGCCTCAATAACAAATAATAAATCTTCTTTACATCTAGACAAATCCATTCCAGACAATTCATATAAAGCTTCATCATCTTTATGTGCTTTATCTAATTTATTTACAATTAAACAAAAAACACTTTCTTCTGTAGCACTTATAGTATCTTTAAGAGTAATACTAGATCCTAATATATTCTCAAATAATTTTTTTAAATCTTCTGCTCCTTCAAATTCTTCTTCCATTATGCTTCTTTTACTACAAATATTTTTAAAAATTTATCTAAAGGAAGAACTTTGATTTTTGAAAAATATTCTTGTGCTTTTTCTAAACTATGAGCATTAGTATACCCTAATACATCTGTTGAAGTTTTAGATTGAAATTTATATTTCATATTTTTTTATTATCGATTTTATTAGTAAACATTTTTCATAATTTTCTTCTGTAACATAGTATTCAATTAAATTATTAAGTGCATTTTTATAATTAGATTTTTCTATTTCAACTACTAATGATAAATTGTATATGTTAAATAATTCAACTTTATCTAATTTATTTTCTAAAGCCATTTCTATAGATTTAAAACTATCTTCCAATATAAATTGAACAAACTCTTCTCGAGTTGATAAATTTTTTAAATCTTCACTATTATTATATATAATTTCTATACTTGTAGCTTCTCTTTTTGTTAATTTTTCTTTTTTTTCCATTGGTACAGCATTTAAGAGATTCATTTATAAATATTAAATTACTTCTACTTCTATATCAATGTTTCCTAATCCCCAATTTTCAGTATTACGAGTTTTATCAAAATTTTCAACCCATTTCCAAGGATCATTATAAGCTTTATTATCTCCTTTATAAGAACCTTTATTTTCACTATCTAATACTCGAGTGCCGTCTTCTTTAGTATAATAAGCTCCATGCTCCATATGATATAATGCTGGTTCATATAACACCTCTAAATTAAAATCATTTAATATTGCTTTTTTCTGAACATTAGTGTCTACATAACATGCATATATCATTTCTTCTTCAAATCCTTTAATTTTATCCCATACATCTTTATGAGCTATTTGAAAATCTCCACAACAATTAATTAAACTATAATTATCATTAGGAGTTACCTTAGCTGGAAAATGTCTTGCTGGTATTGTTGACAGCGCTTCTCTTAATTCTTTTGATTTTGCATTATACACTATATCTTTAGGTGCTTCTCTCCGAGATACAGTATAAAATGTATTTTTGTCTAATGTTTTTATTAAATTTTTTAACTCTCTTCTTGTAGGGGGTATAATATCTAAATTAGTTGAAACAATCCAATCTGCATTGCTTCTCTTAATAGCTATATTTCTACTAATAGCTTCATTACATTTTTGGGCATTTGAATCCATTATAATTTGATCTACTACATTAGAGGGTATACAATAGTGTTTTATTTTGCCATTTGAAGGGATTTTATTTTCAATCTCCCATAAAAAAGAACCATCCTTTGAATTCCAATCTACATAATTAACTTCATCAAAAGTTTCACACATATATCTAAAGTGGATAATACCTCGACTTAGATCTTTATAACCGTCATTTCTATTTACTACTACTGATGCTATTTTCATAATATTTTATTGTTTTTTCTAACCCTATTTTAAGGGGAGTAAATTTAAAACCTTTTAAATGAGTATTAATTAATTTTTTACTAGGAGAACCTACAAAAGCATTAATGTCCCACTTAATTAAATTAAAATCATAATCTACTATATCACAAATAGTTTGTGCGTATTCTTTAAGCATATAGGTATTACCAGATGATAAATTAAACATTTTAGGTGCTTCTGGATTGTTCATGCAAGCCATTATAATATTTACAGCATCATCTATATAAATTAATTCTCTTTCTTGTGTACCATCACCCCAAAGAACTACTTCATCTTTTCCATTCTTAGCATTAACTATCTTTTTTATTAAGTCAAATATAAAGTGTTTATCATTTAAATCATAATCAGGGCCATAAAATACTGATGGTATTAAATAATTAGAATCCATTTGAAATTCTTTAGCTAATGCCTTTAAGCCAACTAATAAATTACGTTTAGACATCCCATATACCTCATAACCTTCTTCAGGTTCTCCTACTAAATAATTTTTTTCTGTTTTTATTACATCATTACTGTACCCACAGGAGGATCCAAAAGTAATCATTGTTGATCTTTGTTGATATTGTGCCCAATAAGCTAACATATCAGAATTAATGCTATTATTCACTATCCATTGTTCTCCTGGATGGTTTTGACAATAACCACCTGCTGCTGTTTTAACTGCTAGATGTATTATAATATCAAATGAATTCTTTTCACAATACCACATTTCAGTAAAATTGCTAGAATTAAAACTAATGATTTCATGTTTTTCCTTTTCTAATTTTTGTATCAAATGTCTTCCTACAAATCCTGAGGCGCCTGTTAGTAATATCTTCATATTTATTTTTTTAATAGTAAAATATGAAATGAGCCCCCATCTTCTCTTACTTTATTAGCAAAAGGATAATCATATAATTCTAAATTAGTTTCTTTTAATAACTCAGGAAAATTTTCATACCAAGTTTTTTCATTCCATACTGTTTGGTGTAAAACATGACCTTCTAATATTTCTACATTCATAGAAACAGAACCACAGAAAAAACCACCTGAATTTAAGTTATCATTAATATGTTTAAAAAATGATTTTAGGTCTTCGGGTTTGATATGTTCTATAACTTCCCAAGCTGATATTACGTCAAATTTTATTCTTTTATCGTTATTAAATAGTTTATATTCTTTAGTAACATCACAAGTAAATAAGTTTTTATTATAATATTTAGGCCAATTAGCTCTTTTATGTACTACACTATAATCACTTCCTTCTAAACCAACCCCTAAATGTCCTTTATTAACATAATCAACTACAAGTTGACCACCTGAACACCCTAAATCTAAAAAATTAATTTTATCCTTACCTCTCTGTTCCCAAAACTCTAGAGTTTCATTAATAAATCCTTCATTTGTTGAATTATCATTTTTAGTTCCCCAAGGAAAAATATGATCTGGCGAGTCATATGCTATAGGATTAGATGTTTGTAATGTTATCATAAATTTGTATATTTTTTATTATTATCTGCAATAACCATCTTATAGGCTAACATTAACTCATTAATGCCATCTTCAATAGTATATTTTGGTTTCCACCCTGTGGCTTCTAATTTATCATTAGATACTATATAATTTCTATTATCTATATCAGTTGAAAACTCATTTTCAATTATTACTAAATTAGGAAAATAATTTTTAATAGTTTCAGCTAATTCTTTTTTATTTAAATTAGCATTAGATAATCCTACATTAAATACTTCACCATTTAATTTACTATAATTTTCAATACAGTGAAGAAAGGTATAAGCAATATCTCTTACGTGTATATAATTTCTTTTAAAATGAGATTGAAATAAAACTAAACATCCCTCAGTTATAGATTTATACACGAAATCATTAACTAATAAATCAGTACGCATTCTAGGGGATGTGCCAAATACTGTTGCTAATCTTAAACATATCCCATTACCCCAATCCATAATATATTCTTCTGCTTTACATTTAGTAACAGCATAATGTGATAAAGGATTAAATGGAGACTCTTCAGTAATTATACTATCTGAACTCCCATATTGACTGTTTGTATTAGGCATTAATAATTTTTGATCCTTTCTTAAGTTATCAACTATAAATTCTATCTGATTGTAATTAATAGCTGTTGCTAAATCTTGATTTGCATCACAAGCAGGTGCACCAACTATAGCTGCTAAGGGTATTATAATATCATGATTAATAATTTGTGGTAAGAATTGTTTTTTATTAGTAACATCCCCTTTAATAAAATTAAAATTTTTATTATCACATAAATGTAATAGTGATGTTTGTTTATACATTAAATTATCAAATACAGTTACAGTGTAATCATTATCTAATAAAACTTCAGCTAATACTGATCCTAAATAACCAGCTCCTCCTGTTATTAATACGAATTTTTTCATATAGTATCTGCGTTTTTATCCCTTAACGATAATATAGGATTATCAATAGGCCAAGGTATATTTAATTTTGGGTCATTCCATTTTATAGTAAATTGAGAACCAGGTCCCCCATATAAAGTAGATTGTTTGTAACTAAACATTGCTGATTCACTCATTACTAAATGACCGTTTACATAGCCAGGTGGAATTAATATTTGATTTCTATTTTTATCATTTAAAGGAAACATATCAAATTCTAAATAAGTATCACTATCTTCTCTAAAATCTACTACTACTTGTAGTAATGAACCATAAAGACATTGAACTAATTTAAAAGTTTTTGTATCGCCATGTAGTCCTCTTAAAGTATGTTTTACTGATGTACTAATGTCATCTTGTTTAAATACAATTTTTTCTGAGTTTTTATTTAAGTAATCAAATACTTTATAATTTTCTATATTCCAAGTTTCTATGTATTCTCCTCTATAATCATAATGCACCTCTGGTTCAATGATTGCTACTTCTGGTAATTTTTTACTAAATTTATACTTCATAATTCTTTTTTGTTTATTTTTGCAGTACCTTTTTTCTGTACTACTTGGGTGGAACATTTATTTGCGAATTTAATTGCATTTTCTACGTTATTTTCGGTTATATATGCGTATACTAAACCGGCCATGAATGTATCACCAGCTCCGCTGGTATCTCTAACATCAACTTTATCTACGGGAAATAATTTATCTTTATAACGTGCCCCTTTACTCCCTAATGTTGAAATTACTTTATTAAAAAATAAATCTTTATTACCTTCTAGAAAGATTTTATTATGATTTGATTCAACTTCATTTATTTTAATAAAATTAATATTTAAAGCCCAATTGCCAATAGATTTTTTTGTATCTAAAAAGGTATTTATGTGTTGATTTGAAATATAAGCAATTTCATCTTCTGTTAGAAATCCCTTACAATAATCACTTATAACAACAGCATCATATTTATTCCATTTAATATTTTCTAGTGTTTTTTTAGCTATAGGAAATATATCATCTTCACCTTCATCAATTCTAATAAACATATGATTTGTCCTTTCATCAACATATCTTGTTTTTTTAATTCTATTAGCATTTGAAATTAAATCTACACTAATACCTAATGCTCTTAAATTATCTGCTACATTTCCGGCCATACCTTCTGTAGAAACATATGATTCTGGTTTTAAGATAGGCACTGGTGCATCTGGACAAAATCTATCTGTTGCACAATAAATATATTCATCTAAACAACTATCTCCTATTACTAATACTTTTACCATGATATCTCCCAATCTTTAAATTCTGCTGCTATGCAGTCAATTTTATAATCTTTTCTCCCCCCACTATTTTCTTGAATCATATTCTTAGCTGTATTTCTGATACCATTTAATCCATGGGTTAAACCTAAATTACCATTACCTGTTCCAGCACGGTATTTAGTTTCATTATGCCAAATGTGTAAATTCATTTGTGATAAAACAACAATTGCTCTAATATCTTTACCACTTAGTTTAATATTTTCATCATTTAATATTAAATCTATATCATGAGTTATATCTTTGATTTCTTTAGAGTATTCATTTTTATGATCTTTAATAAAAACTTCTTTAAGTTGTGCAATTGATAATCTATCAACTAATTCTGCTAATGTTGGTAAATATTTTCTACTCATAAATTATTTTGTTTTATTATTTGATCTAAAGCGTTTTCTAATCTTTCAAAAAAGAACCCATTTTCTAGAGCCAATATATAATTTTCTTCTACAGCTTCCAACCTATTTTTATAATCCTCTTCTGTTAAATTATTTAATATTTCAATTAAATCATTTTCATCTTTAAAAGTAATTATACCATCTTTATTAAAGTAATCTTCTATATTAGGAGCACCCCAATATATTGGAATAGTTTTAGTTGCAAAGCAATCTACAATTTTATCTGTATAGTAATTTAAATTTTTAGAATTTTCTACTGCTATGTGAAACATAGAATTTCTATTCCACACTTGTTTTTTACCTTCTCCCTCAATAGGTGTTCCTTCTTTAGTGATTACATCACACCCTGGGTCTCTATAACCTGGTCTATTTCCAGTTTCGTGATTAAAATCATCTAATACTTTCCAAAATTTAGTAGGTATTTTTACTTTATTTTCTATATGTAGTATTTTTTGTCTTAATTTATGACCTTCAATTAATTCTAATACACCACTTAAAAAAGTTACTTCAAATTTTCTTTTTTTATGGTGATAAAATGAATCTATATAATCTTTACTTAAATTAGTTTCACCATGAATAAATAAATGAGCATTAGGGCAGTTATCTATAACATCTTGACCCCAAGTTAAAATTAAATCATAATTTGTGTATAATTTTTGTGCATAAGTATGATGTCCAAATAATTGATCAGGCTCATTTAAGATAAGAATATTTATTTTATTTTCATTTAACTCATTCCAATTATCTTTAGTAAAATAATCATTAAATATAGTAATTGGAATTTTTTCAAATCTTTTATTACTTAAAATAAACTTTTCATACCTCTCAATAGGTAAAAAACTGCTATAAACTTTCATAATAATTATTTTGCTTTATTTGTCTTTCTATATCTTTTGGATGGTACAAAGCAAAACGTTCTTCTTGATTTAAATCAGCATAAACATTGTAACCTTCTAATACTTCATGTACCTTATTTACCCATTCTATTCTTGGATGATTTTTCCAAATTCTCCACTGAAAATCAGGCCAATTAACCCAACCTTTATCATTCACATTCCATCTCCATTTTCTAGAATATTCTTCTGTTAATCCATAAACTGTATTTACTCTTGGAACTCTAATTACTTCATTTTCGGGATTACTTAAAATTATTTCAGGAAGAAATGTAATTAAGTCTATATGAGGTATTTCATCAGCATCAATTTGGAATATCCAATCTCCACTACACATTGACGTAAGTTTATTTTTCCAATTAGCAAAGTGTCCATTAAACTCTCCTCTATGCCAACTAAATTCTCCATTGATTGATTTTGCTCTTAGGAATTGTTCTATTGATTTAGAACCATTTTTCGAATCGTATAGGACTACGATTTCATCTTCATGTCTTTTATGTTCTAAAAGAAATGGTATGAGTTTTTGTATTTCTACAAACTCATTACAAACTGTAATTGCATAACTTATTTTCATTGAATTTATTTTTCTTCTCCAAAAATTCCTATGTAATCTAAAGCCTCTACAAAATCCTTATGTGGAAATCTTTTTTCAGTTGTCATATCCATTCTCCATTCATAAAATTCACCCTTTTTATTAGGGATGGGGTATTTTTCTTTATCTTCTTCTTTTATTTTAATAGCTTTTACGGCAGCCCACTCATAATTATCTTGAGAAGGTGTTTCATTTACTATACCATGTTCTTTAGCTACTGATGCGAATACCATTCCAGTTTGTGGTAGGTTTACAGTTTGGGGCATCCAAATTAATCCTTCATCGTCTTCACCTAGTAAAGCTTTATATAATTCAGGAAGTATTTCCATCTGTTCTTCAAAAAATTTCTCATCTTTTTTCATTATTGATGAGGTTTGAAAACCACAACCATAACATGAATATAATTTAATATTATTTACTTCTTGATAGTAACAAGCATCACCTTCACATCTATTACATTTAATTAATTTATCTGTTTCTACTCCCATAATTATACTTTTTTTAGTTTTTTAGGCATTTCAATTTTACCTATGTTTAAATCCATCTTTTTAGGTAATTTTGTTAAATTTTTAGAAAAAATGGTTTTTATTTGTTTTTTCATAACATCATATGAAAAATTCTTTCGTGAATGGAAACCTTGCTGTTTTGCATCTTTTAACCACTCATCATAAGCTTCCCAAACATTATTAAATGAGTATCCTATATCTGCTAATTCTGGGGCAAACCACTCTGCTTCTGGTAAAATCATATTTTTAACAACAGCTGATGGATGAACTTTATTCAACTTACCTTCTACAAAACTTACATTCTTTAAAAAATCAACATGGCCCGACCAATTTGTTGCTATTATAGGTTTATTAATCGCACTAAATTCTAATAATGGCCTCCCAAAACCTTCTCCTTTTGTTAAACTAACCATTGCCTTTATTTTTGGATGGTTGTATAATTCATTCATTTCAGGATCTGTAAAATTACCATGTAAGAGATAGATTTTAGGTAATATCTTAGCGTCAGTAATTGAATCTCTTATAATTTTAATTCTTCTAAGTATTTCTGACCTATCCATAATACTGCCATTTACTATACAGCATTTTAAAATTAAAGCTGGTGAATGTTTTTTATTTTTAAATAATTCATAAAAAGCCTTAACGGTTAATCCTATATTTTTTCTATCTTCACCCATTTCACCCTGCATCCAATGTCCTACTGATATGTAAGCAAATTTCTCTGGGATAGAATCTAGGTGATTGTATAATTCTTTATTTTTAAATTTTTTAATGGGTTTATAAACATCTAAATTTAGACCCTCAATTAATACCTCAATTGGTTTAGATAATTCTATTAAATCTTTTTCATCTCCATTTCTATAAAAAGTTGAATTTTTAAAAACATTTTTTGAATGTGTTGACGAGGTTAAAATTAAATCCATTCTATTGCAACCCTCAATCCAACTTCCATCAACTATAGTAGTTTCCATACCAGCTGTTAAACCAATATTATATTTCCCTACAGGTTGAAACTCATTTGGAACAGTTATCTGGCACCAATAATCAGGTTTTGCCATTAGTTGTGGAATTAGATGTTTATTTAAAAACTCCCATTCTTTATTATCTTCTATAAAACCCTCAGCACAACTTCCCCACCTTTGAGGTAATATTTGTACTTCATATTCGTCCAACTCTATTAATGCTTTTACAAAATCTCTAGATCTTGCTCCATAACCACTATAAGTATCTATTGGACAACTAATTACAAATGTATTTTTCATATTAATATATTAATTTGTGATTTAAAACTTTTTTATTACTATCAGTGTCGCTAGAAAATGTAAATTTAGATTTTGGTTTAAAGTTTTTTAATGTTTCTTCAAAACCCTCTGTTATTCTTTCAGCCATAATTTCAGATGTAAATCCAGCCTCTTTACTTAAAGCCCATTTTCTTCCTTTTTCACCAATTGATTTTCTTTTTTTATCTCCCATTTTATACAACTTCATTATTTGCTCAGCAGCATCTTCAAATGAACATCTGTCATCATAAATGTATGGTGTTTTTGGAGATCCTACTAATGATAGATTAGTTGGAAAGACTGGTAGAGCCCATTCACCACATTTTGTGTATGTTTTTCTATGGTTTGATGGGACATCTGGGTTTGGAGTATACCACTTACCACTTTCATCTACGAATCTCATTTGATCTTGCATACCACCTGTTACGTTTGCTATAAATGGAGTACCAGTTAATAGTGCTTCTGTCAATGATAACCCCCATCCTTCTGCAGATGATAATAATATAACACCATCAGCATTATTATATAATAAATTCATTTGATCTGTTGTAAATTTTTGGTGAGACATTACAATATTATGATCATTTTCTGGGAATAAAAAGTTAATTACTGCTGGTAAATCCGTTCCATTTTGGTCAATTGGTTGGGTGTGCATTACCATTTGACATTGATTTCTTTCTTCTGTAGTAAGATTATCTAAAAATAACTTCCAAGCCATTATAGTATCAGGAATACATTTTCTTCTAATATTTCTAGAATTAAATAATAATGAAAATTTAATATCCTTATCTTTTTGAAGATGTGTTGATAATTCTTTTAATTTAGGATCGGTAGATTTTAAAGGAAAAAAGTTTTTTTCATTTAATCCATGAGGGATAAATTTCATTACTTTGTTTTTAGATAATTCACCTAAAACCATTTCATTAATATTTTTTGTTTGTTTAGAAATACCAAACAAAGCATCACATGAATCATAAAATTCTCTATTATACATGGGAGCTGGTAAGTCATCCCAAATATTTAAATATGTAATAGGAATTTGACTTCTAATTTCATTTTCTATTTGAAATAACCATTCAAAATAACGTGGATCTGTAATTAATAAGATAATATCTGGTTTTTCTTTTTTGATGATCATTCTTACTAATTTTTCATCTCCATAACCATCACAAGGATATAGTAAAACTGATGAATCATTTAAATCCATTCGTTTATTTATAGATTCACTTAAATCTTGTATTTTTCCTTTTTCAGGATGTTGAATTGCCCCAGCTATTTGAACCCAATTATATCTATGAGCTGTATGTTCTACTGTTTCCCTTCCTATTTGAGCTACTCCTGAATGGACTCTAATGTCATCTGTTAAAAGTAGAATTTTTTTTCTATCTTCTTTTTTAATGTAACCTTCTCTCATTTATAAAACTTTTTTGTTATTTTTTGTTATTTTTCTAAATTTACCTGTGAGTTAATTTTTTTCCTAAAATCTTCGTCTGTTAAGTATAAAAATAAAGATCTATCTGCTAATTTTTGAAAACTAAATTTTCTTTTTACACATTCGATTTTAAAATCATCAAATAAATTACTTTTTACTTTTACACTAGTTAGTGTCATTTCTTTTTGTGCCATAATATTTGTTTTTATTGTTATATTTGTCTATACATATATGCAGATTATAAAGATTTACCAACTGCATTACATAATTCCTTTTTTGTTTTATAAGGACAAAAATTACAATTCCATCTACTTGGATTTGCCTCAAATATAGTATCTTTATATGACCCATCCAAGTTAAATGCTCTATTTATAAATTCATCTAAATTTCTAGTAGCTTTATTAACTTTATTTTTTCCAGAAGCTGGGGTAAATGTTTGGATTCTCTTTTGAGGATATTCACCATCTAAATATACTTTACGTCTAACAATAAAAAATTCAATGTCAATGTTTTCAATTGGTATGTTGTATTGCTTACTGAAGAAATATTTATAAAGTACTAGTTGAAATTGTTTAGACTCATCTTTTTTAGCATACGAACCCCACCCTTTAGTTGATGTTTTTATATCGATTATCTTAAATGTATTTGTTGGTTCATGGTACATTACGATATCTAAGTAACCCATGTATTTTACGCGGTTAAGGCGCATATTAGGCGCAATAACTAGTGGTATTTCACAACCTACTAAATACCATCCTTTTTTATTAAAATGTCCACCTTTATTTTTTTTAAAATTATCTAAAATAGATTTACCATCTTCAAAAAACTCTCTTAATTCTTCTGGTGAGCTAAAATGTTTACCTTTATTTTTTTTATAATCATTAGCATAACATTCTCTTAAGGTATCTTCAAACAACTCTTCAATATCAATTCTATCAGCTTCAGCTCCACTTGTTTCATACATTACATCTAAATAATGTTGTAAAACTTCATGTAAAGCTGTTCCAAAAGTCATATGAATGCTTTGTTCGCTGATTTTATGACCATCTCTATATTGAAGGGCCCATTTTTTAGGACACTGAGTGAACATTGATAGTTGAGAATAAGAAATATTTTTTTCAACTGCAAAATTTAGGGGAGTTGGAGGATTTTCTCTTATTTCCCTTACTATAATTGGTAATTTTTTCTTTCCCAAAATTATTTTTTCCATTTGTTACGTCCCACTAACATACCAATTATCCCATAATTAGCAATATCAATAAACGTATCTTCCATTCCTTCACCTTTAACAAAACTTCTACCATTAGTAAGTAAATTTCTTAATCTTGATATTTTATCAGTTAGTCTAATTGCAAGACCCGTTAATGAAAACTTTTTATCATTTGCATTAGTCAAATCCCCACCTAACGAAATATTTTGTAATCCATAATCCATATGCTTAGCAGCAAACATTTTATACATTTCTTTTTGTATTTGTTTAAATTCCTTTGATAATTCTGGATATTCATGTTCGAATATTTCTACAGGTGTTGAATTTAAATCAGGTGTTGAATTTTGAGTTTTATAATCTATTATCTCTTCACTACTCATTTCTTCGTATTTTTTAATTATATCACTCATTAATTACTTCTTTTGGTTGTGAAAAATATTTATCTAATGCAGCTAATCTATCATCAGCATCTACTAACATTATAAGTGCTTCTTCAGCATTTTTATAAAAATCTCCAGTAGAATGGTCACCAATACCTACTGCATGTTTAGTTAATAATTCTAAACTGAGTAATGCTTTATTTTTATCAGCTTCAGCTGATGATTTTAACATATTATATACTTGTAATATCATATTGTTTTTATAAGTTTTTTAATTTCTTTTTTTTCTAGTCCTATAGAATTAAGTATATCAATTATATTATCTTTCCCTAATATGGGAATATACGAATTTGATTCATGAATCCCTAATTCAAAATAATGAGCTATTATTTTAGATAGCTCTTTAGTATCTTTTTTATTTTGGTTTTTTATATATTTGTTCCAAATTTTTTTATTTGGAAGAGTTTCTTTATAAAAGTTATAAATTCCTTTTTTATCAGTTGGGTGAAATCTTTGTGCTACATTAACCACATCAATATATGATTTATTCATAGATAAAAATCTATGGACCATATAAGAATTCCAACCATCCCAATCTTCTTGAGAAAATTGAGTGGTTGGGCTTTTTTTAACAGTAACTTCGTTTAACCAGTTAAATACAGTCATTCTTAAATTCTTCTTTTAAGTCTGGGTGGAGTGTTGATTCTACTATTTTTCCTGTCTTTGGTTCATAAAATACAGGAATAGGCATTATAGCATCTTCATTACCTCCAGATATAAATTTAGAGACTTTTCTAAGAATATATCCTTGTTGAAAAATTTTATTTCCATTTTCATCTTCAAATCCAGTAGTACTTTTTAGATCTATTTGGGGTTGTTGTACTTGTTCGCTCATTTTGTTTTTTTTATTAATTGTTTATTTATTATTATTATTTTTATAGTTTAATAAGTTGACTTATTAATGCCATACAGTTTATTTCTTTATCAATTCTAAAATTGGACTGATATGTGTACTCATTTATATAATAGGCTACTGTACCTTCTTTACCTAAAGCAAATATATGGGCATGATCATAAAGATATCTATATAATTCTTCAAAATCTTGAACATTTGCATCCGCAATTATTTGTCTAATATCATTAAATCTTGGTTTATCATCAGATAATTCCTTTAATACTTTTCTCATATAACTTGATGATACTAATGTTGTTTTATCTATAATAATAGTATCATCTTCTACATTAGAAACTTGTAGAGTATTAAGTACTTTACGAATATCTGGGTAATGTTGGTTAATAACTAATTTTAATTCATCAGCCCCCATTCCTAAATTTTCTGCAGTAAGAATATCTATAATATGGTAAACAATATCTTGCTTTGATGGAGGAATTACTTTTAAAGTTTGACACCTAGATTGTAGGGGATCAATTACACGTTCAATATAATTACAAGTTAATATAAATCTAGTAGTACGTGAAAATGTTTCTATTATATTTCTTAAAGATGCTTGTGCTTGAATTGTAAGAAAATCAGCTTCATCTAAAATAATTACTTTAAGGGGTTTAAAAGACATTGTACTTGCAAATCCTGATACTTTATCTCTAATTGTTTCAATCCCCCTCTCATCACTAGCATTTATGTAAAGATAGTCACAATCAATATTTTTAACAATAAGTTTAGCTAATGTTGTTTTTCCTGTTCCTGCTGGGCCATAAAATATTAAATTTTGAATATCATTTTGTTCAATATAATTTGATATTGATTTTTTAATACTTTCATTTCCAACATAGTTTTTTAATGTAGTGGGTCTATACTTTTCAACCCATAGTGAATGTTTTTTACTCATAACTTTTATTTTATATAATATACGAAAATATAATTAAACTACCAACTTTAAATACCTTGTCTAAACTCTCCATATAAAGAAAATAGTTTTTCTTCTTGAGGCTGTACTTGTTCTTCAGTTGTTTGTATAGCATACAACTTACTGCTTAAAGGATCTAATCTATATTCTCCTTTAAAACCTGTTTTGTTTAAATATGCTTCTAAAACATCTGTTAAAGTAGGCCATACTTGTTTTTTAACATCACCAACAAGTTGCCACCTGTCTCCAGGTGGTACTCTTGTTGCTATTAATTCATTATGTTCGTTTATTACTGTTTCCATTTTACATTCCCATCATTTGTGATGGATCTATTTGGTGTTGTTTCTCTTCTTCTTTGGGTTCATTTACTACTATACATTCTGTTAATAATACAGTACCTGCTACGGCTGCTGCATTTTCAATAGCAACCCTTGTTACTTTTGTAGGGTCAATAATACCAGCTTTTTTCATATCAACAACTTTATCAGTTTTAATATTATATCCAGTCCATGTATTATCTCCACTTTCAACTAGTTGGTACTTACCTAACATTTGAGCCTCTACGGATTCATAACCAGCATTTATAAGTATTTGTTCAAAAGGTTTACCACAAGCTTTATAAACAATTCCAGCTCCAATATTATCATTAATAATAGAATTTCTAGCATACAGTAATGCTGTTCCTCCACCTGGTACTATTCCTTCTTCAATTGCTGCTTTAGTGGCATTTAAAGCATCATCAACTCTATCTTTTTTCTCATTCATTTCAGTTTCTGTAAAACCCCCAACATGAATTATTGAAATACCTCCACATAATCTAGCTAATCTATTTTGTAATTGTTCTTTTTCAAAATCACTTTCAGCACTATCAATCTGGTTAGTTAAATTGTCAACTCTGCTGTTAACAGCTTCTTCATTTCCCTTTCCATCAATAATAGTAGTTTTATCTTTAGTAATAGTTACTGTTCGAGCTTCTCCAAACCAACTGTGTTGGAATTTATCCCATTTATGTCCCTTTTCTTTAGAAAAAACCGTTCCACCTGTTAATGTAGCTATATCTTCTAAAATTAATTTTCTCCTATCGCCAAAATCTGGGGCTTTTACAGCACAAGTTTTAATAGTACCTCTTCCTTTATTTACTATTAAAGTAGCTAATGCTTCATTATCAATATCTTCTGCAATAATTAGTAAAGATTTGTTTTGAGATGCTACACTTTCTAAAATTGGAAGTAATGCTTTAACTGTTGTTAATTTTTCATCTACAATAAGAATTTGAACATCTTCTAAAATAGAAGTCATAGTATTGTTATTAGTAACAAAATAATGAGATTTATAACCTCTTTCAAACTGCATACCTTCAACTGTTTCAAGATATGTTTCTCCTGATTTGCTTTCTTCAATATGTACTACTCCTTCATGTCCTACTTTATCAATTGCTGTAGCAATTAATTTTCCTACTTCAGGGTCGTTATTTGCTGATATAGTTGCAACTTGTTCTAATTGTCCTTCTTCAGATATATCTTCAGAAATATTTTTTCTTAATGATGTGATAACATCTTTTACTGCTTTATCAATTCCTCTTTTAATATCTACAGCATTAGCTCCATTTGTTAAATGTTGTAATCCTTCTCTAATCATTTCTCTAGCAAGTAAAGTTGAGGTAGTAGTTCCATCACCAGCTTTATCTGCTGTTTTAATAGAAGCTTCTCTAACTAAATTCACTCCTAAATTTTCTACAGGATCTTTTAATGATATATGTCTTGCAACTGTTACACCATCCTTAGTAGATTGAACCTGTTGATGGTCTTTTTCAATTACCACATTTCTACCATTAGGTCCTAATGTTGATACTACGGCATCAGCTAACGTATCAATTCCTTTTACTAATTTTTTTCTCCCTTCAGGGCCAAATTCTATAATTTTACTCATGGTTTTTATTTTCTAATTTATTTAATTCTTCTTCACTTATTAAGTGTTCTTTATTTAAAGGCTCTGTTTTAGATAAAACATCCTTAACATTAACTTCTCTTTTTACTCTAGCTAATACTTGATTTTCAGGTCCGATATAAAACTCCTCCCCTTCATGTTCTAATTTAGTAAAACCTTGAGTAGGTAGTACAACAATATCACCTACTTCAATTACAGCTGGGATAAAATGCCCCATATGTGTATTTGAACCTGGTCCTACTGCTACTACTTCACCATGCTCGTTTTTATCTTTACCAATATCTGGTACAACAATTGATCCATACGTCTCCTCTTCTACTTCTAGAGGTTTTACAATAACTGCGTTAAATAATGCTTCTAAATTCATAATCCTTTATAATTTTGTAGTTCTTTTAATTCAACCGTTAATAATTCCCACTTTTCAATATATTCTTTTATACTATTATATTGGGTTTGTGAGTTGTTTAGTTTAAGTTTAGCAACGCATTGAAGAGCCGATCCGAAATTAGAAAAATGTGCTTGTGGTTTTTCATAATCTTTACCTTCACTACCTTCTTCCAAATATTTTGCTTGAGGTGTTACAATTTCATATACTGTATAACAGTATGTGTCTTTTCCTATATAATAGGGATCCATTTTTGGGTCTTTGATTTTTGTAGTCATATAACTTTTTTTATTTACGTTAATATACGAAAAATATATTAATAATCCAACCTAAAGGGCGAACTTAGGTTAAGACTTTAATTAATTTTTATAACTTTTGATGCTGCTTCTTTTGCAAATGGTACTGTTACTATTAACAAACCATCATTAAAATTAGCTGTTGCTTTATTTGGTGTAAATTTAGTTCCTAATTTATAAGCTAAATTAAAAGAACGTTTTGCAATCCCTCTATGAATATAACTTCTTTCGGGATCGGGGGTTTTGTCCTTATCATAAGAAAAGGTGATCATATCTCCTTCTAATTTAACTTCAATGGCTTCTTTAGGAATGCCAGTGCAAGCTAACTCAAAAGTTAGACCTAGATCATCTTCAAAAATGTTAATTGGATATTGTTGTTTGGCTTCTCCAGCCGGTGTAAATGTTGCTCCTGATTCAAACAGGTTGCGAAATAATAGATCATACGGATTGTAAAATCTCTCTAAAAAATGTGTACTCATATCACTTTGTTTTTGTGCTGTCGTTAGATCAGCGGTTAATAATAAAATAAATAACTTACGCCCTTAGGTCAGTTTATTCTCTAATACATATATTAAAAGTCAGTTTCTGCTTTTCTTACCATAAAGTATTCTGAAGAAATTGTATCTGTTTTAAATTTCATTTCAATTAATCCCATACTACTAATATTTAATGTTCCTTCTTCCATATCCTTATTAGCATGAAGTATAGTTTTAAATGTATCTGAATTAAATGGTATTTTTAAATCTTGTTCTATAATATCACCTAATATTTGATATGTAATTTTATTATTATGTCCAGATTCATCACCAAATATAAACTCACAAACATTCTCTCCATCTAAATTAGTAGTAGTTGTTATTAACATATTATCTACTTGAGATAATGCACTTTTTGCTTTAATAAGATTTTCAATATCTTCAGTAGTTAGATTTAATTTAACTACAAATTCAGGCATATTTATCGTTCCTACTTTACCAATTAATAATGCATCAGATAAGGCATAAGTTAAATTAAAATTTAGGTCTGATATTTTTAATTTTGTGTATATTTTATTAGTTTTTTCTAACTCTAAAAGTAAGTCTCCATTACATATACTAACTAAACTATTTAATTTTTTAGTATCATAAATAGCAAGAGTACTATCTTCTAATTGAAAATCATTACAGGTTAACTTTCCTATAATGTCTTTAGTTGGTGACATAAAATCAATTTGAAGTTTATTATCTTCAACAACCCATTTTACGGCTTCATTAACATTTAAATAATATTTGTTAATTACTGATTGTAGCTTTGCTTTATTTATCATATATTGAAAAACATTTGTTGGTAGGGGTTTAAATTTAGTGTCCACCCTAAATCATTATAAAATCCCTCTAATTTATTTAATAATATGGACTCGAATATTTTCTTTCTATCTGCATATTGCTCAATGAATATACGAATTTTATCTGGTAAATCATAATCTAAAAAAGCAATAGCATCAATTTGGTAAGGGTTTGGCCTCATATATATCCATTTTACTTTACTACCTTGGGTTATATAATTATGTTCTTTATGTAAACCCCAAAATTTTAATAAATCATTATAAACTACAGTTGCTTTAACAGCTGCAGGTGCTCCTTTAGCCATAATTGAAAACATTTCTCCAGCTCTAGCTTTACGTTCTGTGTATTTATTTAATTTTTTTACGGATGTTGGGTTCCCTAACTTAGTTAAAGGTATAGTCCCATCTAGAATCTGTGTTTTAAATAATTTTAGTCTACCATCTATTTCACTTTGTTCCGCTCCTTTTAAAACATCAATTAATGCTTTTCTAAAAAAATCACCTAACACTGGAGGAAAATTTGCCTTTTTAAATTCTAGCCCTTTAACATCTAATGTTTCCTTTGTTATGCCTTCTTGTTTAGTAATCCATTGAGCATAACGCCTTGTAGCTCTAAAATAAGCTGATCTAATAACACATTCTGTTTTCATTTCTAACCTGTGTTTTCCCTTAGCGTTAAAACAATCCATAGCTAAAGAACTATAAGAATCTGTTATAATATCTTGATATTTTAAAGCAATTTCTTCTAATTTATCATCCTTTTCTTCACTAGGCATTTCATCAAATGATGGGTATAAATGTCTAAGTAAAGGTTCAGCATGGATGTAAATAGAATCTGTGTCAGAATATGCTACATAATTATTATCATCAGGATCACAAATCCACCAAGGAGTATCTTCTAAATGTTTCATAATGTAATTTCTTCTCTTATAACTTTATTCATATGAGTATTTGCTGTTAGTGCAGATTCTTGTATTATACGCTGTCCACTAAGCGTTATAGCTTCAGATAATATAACATTCCCATAACGGAATGAGCCCAATGCTGTAGCGCCATATAACGAATTAAGTAGAATCTTCATAGTATATTGTTTCATATGGTAAGCAACACCTAACTCTTTATTACCTGATTTAAATGCTTTTTGCATTTTATTTTTATATAAAACCCTTTCGTCAAACCACTTTTTTAATATTGTAGAAAGTACTGATTCACGATCTGTGTTAAACATGACACCATTTGCTGAAACTGATAAATTGTTTCCTTCTATCATTTTAACTATTCTACCTATACTAACTTTAGTTCTATTCCTTTTAATATTTTCAACAATAACTTCTTCTGCGTAATCTCTACACTTTAAATCATTTAATCCTAAACGATTATTTCTGTCATCAGCATCTATAATTCTACCAACCATAGTTTCTTTACCAATATTAATAGTCATTATAATTGATGGATATAGTGAAGTTAAATCTTCATCAAACACATAATTATAAATTCCTGCTTTAGGGCAAAATAAATAACCACCAGCATATCCTTTTTTAGACATTGGGTTTCTATCTTTAGCAGGTGGAATTATATTTTTACTTAATAAGTAAGCGGAAATTGCTCCATCTTGGGTTTTAGTATTAGCATATACTTCACTATAGTTATGTTTTCCTTTATGAGATAGATTTTTAACAAGTGCTAAATAATCCAATTTTTCATCTAACTTTTTTAATATTTCAACATCAACAAAGTTATATTTAATGAATTTATGTATGTCAGTTTCAAATAAAGCATCAAGATTACCCTCATATTCTATCTTATTCATACCAACATATTTCTCTCCAATAGCGTCTAACCTCATTGAAGGTTCATCTGCCCAACTAAACTTTTTATGTAAACGCATATAATCTAAAGACTCAACACCACATATTTGTATGTATTGGTCCTTAAACCAAGGTGTTTCTCTTACATACCCTATAGGAGATAAATGTTTAGCAAACTCTTCCCCTAACACATTACACATTCTATAGTATAGATATGGAACATCAAAATAATCACTATTCCACCCTACAATTATATCTGGGTCTATTTCTCTAAATAATTCTAAAAATTTTGCTAATAACTCCCCTTCTGTCTTACAAGGTATAATTTCTTTATTTTTAGCTTTAGTATGTTCTAGTTGACCCTTAGGATCAAGAATCACAATACCCCATAAGTCTACCTGTTTATCATACCAAGCAATTGATGTTACTTTTTTAGGAGCAGATTTAATATACTCTTCAGTAAGAGCATCCCCCATTTCGGTTTCAATATCAAAAAATACTTCTCTATGTGTTGTAGAGGGTTCATCATTAACACCATATTTTTCTACTAAAAACTTTTGATAAGCAGGCATATCATGAAAATGCAATTTTGAATTATCAGACCTCCAATTAGATATCTTTTTTAGAGGTTCACCATTTAACCCAGTATATTGAGCATCGGCTTCATGACATTCTATGTAAGCTTTATTATCCCATTCTACTTTAGAATAGCCACTATCTTCCCATAAATGAATTAAAAATTTATTATCTTTAAGACGTCGTGCAAATGCCTTTTTATACATTCTTTAATTCTTCTTTAGTAAAAAATTGTGATAAATTTGGTCTATAATAATTAACATTTTTCATTACTTTTTTATCACGTGTTCTATAGACAATATAATATTTACCAACCTTTTCATAGTGACACGGTTCATCTTGTTCTTTGGAACGGACTTTAACTGTCGCTTGTGCTTCTTCTTCGTTAATGCAAGCCTTTGACATATTCGAACCTTGTACTTCTTGATAGGCTGGCCATACCTTATCCTTAAGACCATGTAACATAGCACCGTTCCCAAGGGAAACATAAGTAATATCACAAAGAGCATCCAAAACTTCCACGATATCTCCTCTTTCGCAAGCTTCTTTATATTCTTCAAGTTCTTCAAGGATAAAATCGTATACAAACTGCCATTCTTTTTTTTCGGGAATTGTAGGTTCATAATTATTAGGTTTACCCATAGTGGAATTAAATTCCTCTACTTCATTTACAAATGGTACATTA
>MEHZ011493333.1_pt1 | contig 58364 bp, 63 predicted proteins | sample 897221 | NCBI WGS metagenome assembly MEHZ01 (sample SAMN05514161, study PRJNA337945) | marine metagenome | isolation source: marine surface water | place: Arctic Ocean | collected 2007-12-13 | reverse complement strand
AAGAGCCGATGGAGGGACTCGAACCCACGACCTGCTGATTACAAATCAGCTGCTCTAGCCAGCTGAGCTACATCGGCAGTTTTACTCTTTAAAGTACTTAAGAAAGGTATTAGTCAAAAAGAATAATCGTAAAAATTTACGTATTTCTAAAAAGTACTCCCTTTCAATATTTCAATAAACTGGCGCAAATATAATATTAGTTTCCTAAAAGTAAAGGAATACGGTTTTAATTTTTACTTTAAAATGTATAGGATATAAACCCTAACATTACCACTCAAAAAGTATGAATATTCATATAACTGCTATCGGGGGAAATAAAAATTATTGCTAAGCTTTAATTTTTTCTTTTCTGCGCTTAAGAATTCTCTCCGCACTATCAGCTGCTGAGTTAATTGCCTCCTCAAATGTCCTACACATTTTCTTCACAATAACATTCTCTCCTGCAATCTCTATTTTAAGTTCTACCCATTTATTTATTTTATCTGAAGTGTTCTCCACTTTTGTAAAACAATACATGTCTATAATTTGATTATAAAATATAGTTAGCTTTTCTAAACGTTTTTGCGCGAACTCTTCGAGGGTAATATCAGCTCTATAGTTGACAGCTCTAAAATGGATATTTAACATAGATTATTTAGTTTAAATATTAAATTATTTCTTCTTTTCCCTTGGGTGTGCGTTTTTATATACTTCTTTTATTTTAGCCATACTGCTATTCGTATAGTGCTGCGTTGCTGCAATGCTACTATGACCTAAAAGATCTTTAATTGCATTCAAATCAGCTCCTTGATCTAATAAATGAGTGGCAAAGCTATGTCGCAAAACGTGAGGACTTTTTTTTATTTTTGTCGACACTAAACCAAAATAATGATTTACGGTCACATAAACAAATGAATCTGTTAATTCAAAACCTAATTCGTTCACAAAAAACAAATCATTTTTTCGTTCAATTTTAAGAATATCTTGATAATCTAATAAAGCACTTAACTGATTCTTAATCTCAGGCAATAAAGGAATTACACGTTCTTTATTTCTTTTTCCTAAAACTTTCATTAAGCCTCTGGAAAAATCAACATTGAGTAATTTTAATTGAATCAACTCACTTCTACGAATTCCTGTGTAATAAAATAAACTTAAGATTGTCCTGTGTAAAATTCCTAAGTAAGAGTCGGGAAAGTGATCGGAATTAAAAAGCTGTGACACCTCGTCTTGAGAAAAAGGAAGCTGGACTTTAGTTTGAGTTTTTAGTGCCTTATGATCCTTCAGTGGTGATCTATCTATGGTCTTAATACGTACAAGGAATTTGTAATATGAGCGTAATACAGAGATCTTTCGATTAACTGTAATTGACGAATTCCCTTTTTGAATTAATAAAACAATCCATAATCTAATTTCACTGTAAGAAACTTCCTCTAATACATCAGAACCTCCCACTGAAATCAAAAAAGCTTGAAATTCTAATAAATTAGCTTCATATGCCTTTTTTGTATGTAAAGAAGAGTTTTTTTCTAAAAGAATGTAATCAATGAATGAATTTACTGACATAAAAAAACGTTACAGCATAAAGTTAGAAAACTTAAATACGATAACGTTATATTTTAATGTAAAAAAACCTAAATACTTTCGCTGTCGCGTAAGTTCTGAATGTATTGTGCTTTTTGAATTTTTTGTCGATTCTGGACAGAGGGTTTAACAAATTGCTTTCGGGCACGAAGCTGACGCATAGCACCTGTTTTGTCAAATTTTCTTTTAAATCGCTTTAATGCGCGATCAATATTTTCTCCGTCTTTAATTGGAATTATTAACATAATATAGCACCTCCTTTCATAATGTTGGCAAATATAGGTAAAAGAAGTTTACAAATTACATGGTATATATTGAACAATTTTAAAATTATTATTCACCTAAAAGTTTACGTGCTATGACTAGTTTTTGAATTTCACTTGTTCCTTCACCTATGGTACACAACTTAGAATCTCTAAAAAATTTCTCAACTGGAAAGTCTTTCGTAAAACCATATCCCCCATGAATTTGAACAGCCTCATTAGCAACTTTAACACAAACTTCTGAAGCGAATAATTTTGCCATAGCTCCTTGTTGTGTGACATTTTTTCCTTTATTTTTTAATTCTGACGCTTTCTCGGTTAGCAAAACTGCTGCTTCAATATCAGTTGCCATATCTGCTAATTTGAAAGAAATTCCTTGAAAAGTACTAATTGCTTTGCCAAATTGTTTTCGCTCTTTTGAATATTTCAAAGAAGCATTAAAGGCACCTTTAGCAACACCTAAAGAAAGAGCTGCAATAGAAATTCGTCCTCCGTCTAATATTTTCATAGACTGAATAAAACCTTCGCCCACAGGTCCCAAACGATTCTCATCCGAAATTATACAATTATCAAATACCATTTCAGCAGTTTCTGAAGCACGCATCCCCAATTTATTTTCCTTTTTCCCAGCAGTGAATCCTGGCGTACCACGCTCAACAACAAATGCAGTCATCCCTCGATTATCTCCCTTTTCCCCATTTCGAGCAATTACTACAGCAATATCTCCAGAAATACCATGGGTAATAAAATTTTTAGTACCATTTAATATCCATTTATCCCCCTTTCTTTTCGCAGTAGTGGACATTCTCTTCGCATCTGATCCAGTATTATGTTCAGTCAGACCCCAAGCTCCAATTGAAACTCCAGAGCATAGATCTGGCAACCAACGTAAGCGTTGGTCTTCAGTGCCAAAAGAATAAATATGATTAGTACACAGCGAATTATGAGCGGCAATAGAAAGTCCAATTGAAGGGTCTACTATTGAAATTGTTTCGATTAGTGTTACATATTCATGATACCCCATTTCAGAACCGCCATAGGCTTCAGGAATTAAGATCCCCATAAAACCTAATTGACCCGCTTTTTTAAAAATTTCTTTAGGAAAATACTGGGCTTCATCCCACTCCATGATATTGGGTTCAATAAACTTAGCTGAAAAGTCGCGTGCAGCTTCAAAAACCATTTTTTGGGTCTCTGAAGTGTTAATTTTAGGTTTTAATTCTAAATCAATCATAGCAAACATTTATTACAAATATAGTTCTATTCTCTATTTTTTGTTTGTGAAATACTCAAAAGTTAAGATAAAATACATAGCTTATTTTTATTTTTTCCCCTCAAGTAAAAATCTCCTACATCATTACAGAATAAATAATTCTTGTACTTCAAAAAGCAGGTTTAAATAACAACTAAAAAAGTTAGTATTAAACTGAACATTATATTAATTTGAGTTAAAATAAGTTTGATCTTAAAAACTATTATCCTTTTTTAAGGATAGATATCGCTCTCAAATATTTAACTAATTCGTCCTTTACTCTCGGGAATAAAATAAGTAATCCAACCATGTTTGGGAAAACTAATGCCAAAATCATTGCGTCTGAAAAAGCCCATACAGAGGACATATCTCCTGCAGCACCAACAACAATAAATAATAAAAACATTAATTTATATAAAATCTCAGAAACTTTACTTTTTCCGAAAATATACATCCATGATTGGAGTCCGTAATAAGACCAAGAAATCATTGTAGAAACCGCAAATAAAACTACTGCAACAGTTAAAAAAGGTCCTGAAAATGAAATATATTTTGAAAAGGCAGCAGCTGTAATATCCGCACCTTCAACAGCAACTCCATTAATCATTACTACGCCCCCTTCCCCGCCATAATTAAAAACGGTATTATCTCCATTAAAAATAATTATTACTAAAGCGGTAAGGGTACAAATAACAACTGTATCAATAAAAGGTTCCAATAATGCTACTAAACCCTCAGAAGCTGGATATTTAGTCTTTACAGCAGAGTGAGCTATTGAAGCAGAACCGGCACCAGCTTCATTTGAAAATGCGGCTCTCCTAAACCCTGTTATTAATACACCTAATAGTCCTCCCAGTCCTGCTTGAGGATTGAACGCTTGATTAAAAATCATTCCAAAAGCATCATCTACAAAACTAAAATTTGTAATAATAATATACAAACAAGCAAGAATATACATTAACGCCATAATAGGAACTACTTTTTCGGTAACTGAAGCTATTCTTTTTATCCCACCTATAATAATTACACCTACTATAATCATCATGATAACGCCGATAATAGTTCTTGCATTTCCACCAGTCATACCGAATGATTCAACGAGTCGCATTGCAGCTTGATTAGATTGCGCAGCGTTTCCTCCTCCAAAAGAAGCTCCAATACACAGGAACGCAAAAATTACTGCCAATGCTTTTCCTAAACGAGCAAAACCTTTTTCTTTAAGTCCCTTAGTCAAATAGTACATTGGTCCTCCATATACTGTTCCATCTTCACCAACATCGCGATATTTAACCCCAAGGGTACATTCAACAAATTTGGTTGACATTCCTATAAGACCACACAAAATCATCCAAAAGGTAGCGCCTGGTCCACCAACAGCAATAGCTAGTGCTACACCTGCAATATTTCCATTCCCAACAGTACCCGAAACCGCTGTGGCTAGGGCTTGAAAGTGACTTACCTCGCCTTCTTCACTTTTATCTGAAACATTTGTTTTTGTTTCTCCCCCTGAAGTCAGATCTGGGTTGTCTGAACTGTAATTGTCAATACTGTCGTATTTACCACGAACAGTATTTATAGCTGTTAAAAAATGTCGTACGTTAACAAAACCAAAGTAAATCGTAAAGAAAAGTGCACCTCCAACTAACAAAATTATAATAGTTGGAATTCCTGTTCCTAAAAAATCATGCAATATTAATCCTTCCCACCAATTTGCAATTGGAGTAAAAGCGTCATTAATTCTCTCGTCCAAGCCGCGTTCTTGAGCAGATAAAGTAGTCCCTGATAAAATCATAAATAAGCTTAAAAAGGCAGTTAGATTAGATTTAGGTTTCATAAAAAAAATAAATTTCAAGTTAAGGCCTCAATATCCTAAAAAGGAATAGAATAACAAACTAATATTTATTAAAGATTGAATTTAGTTTTTGAATACTTAAAATTTAAAAATATTAAATAAAGTCTTTATTGATTATCCGAGACTCATATTAGGATTGACATAGACTAATTTAACGAATTAGATAGTCCTTTTAGGTGATAAAAAATGAACAAAAATGTGTTTTTAAAATGGAATTGAAAATTGGAAGCTTTAATATGATTAGAACTTAAAGGTCAAATACTGAACTCCTTTTTGTGTATATCATATCTTTTAGTTTAAGCCAAAAAGCCAAAGTTAGATAAATCAAAAACCCACCAATTAATGTTGTAAAAGATGCATAGATAAAAAATAAGCGAACACTTTTAACCTTCATCCCTAAAACCTCTGCGAGTCTGGCAGATACAGCAAAACCATTTCTCTCAAAAAATTGTCTTAATATATTTTTTTTGAACATATAAGATAAATTAAAATTTATTTTGCTTGGTACTTTAAAATTTAGTTTAAAATCATTAAATAAAAATATTTAATTCGATGACAATTCCTAAAACTATAAGAAATGTTTATAAACTGAAAAAGTTAACTATTAATCTCACCTTGCCATTCTAAAATCCCACCCAAGAGATTATAACAGGAATCAAATCCATTCAGCTTAAATATTTGGCAGGCCTGTGCACTCCTAGCTCCAGATCTGCAATAAACAAAATAGGTTTTTGATGAGTCTAACGCCTTAACACCTTCCATGAAATCTTGTGGATTTCTAATGTCTAAAAGTTGTGAATTAGGGATATGACCTTCAATGAACTCTTCTGGAGTTCTAACATCTAAAATAACAAAATCTTTATTTGCAGATTTTTCTGTCCATTCACTTTGTGATAAATTCATTTATTAATAATTTTCACTAAAATACAATCTGTCTTTAATTCAAACAAGTGTTGTGAGATTAAAATTTGATATAAATAAAAATTAAAAAAATATGATGTAATTAAAAAAATATACCAAATCAAAATAAAAAGGGGTTTGGGATTATTACAATTTATACTATATTTGAATTATGATTCAAAAAACAACTTTTCTGAATTGGTGGCACACAAATATTGATCAATATTCGTGAAACAAAACTAGTTTATATAATAATATTTAAGGCTTGTCATCACGACAAGCCTTTTTTAATTATACTTAAATGAAAAAATTTACTTTATCTACAAAACATGTGAAAATCTTGGCAGACACTCTTACGCCGGTAAGTGCTTATTTAAAGTTAAGAGATGTTTTTCCACATTCATTGCTCTTGGAAAGCAGCGACTATCATGCAAACAATAATGATTTCTCCTACATTTGTTGTAATCCTATTGCTTTTATTTCATTGAAAAACAGTGAACTTTCTACGCATTATCCTGATGGATCAAATAATAAAATTAAAGTTGACACTACTACTGATATTCCAGAAAAAATACATCAGTTTTCACAACAGTTTGACTGTGAAAAATTTCCTTTTAAATTCATCAGCAATGGAATTTTTGGTTATATCGCACATGAGGCTATAGATCAGTTTGATAATATCATTTTAAACAAATCAAAACCAGGACATGACATTCCAGACATCTATTATGCAGTATATCAAAATATAATTGCTATTAGTCTTTTCAACCATGAGGCACATTTATTTTCTCATATTTATGATGACAAGCATAATCTTAATGAAATTAAACGATTATTAAGTACAAAAAACAGTAGTAAATTTGATTTTAAAAAAGTAGGTGGAAAAATATCTAATCTTACAGATAGTCAGTTCATCGATTTTGTAAATAAAGGAAAAAAACATTGTCATCGTGGAGATGTTTTTCAATTAGTCCTTTCGCGTCGATTTTCACAAGAATTTAAAGGTGATGAATTTAATGTATACCGAACTTTACGCTCGATAAACCCCTCTCCTTATCTGTTTTTCTTCGATTATGGAGATTTCAAAATTTTCGGTAGTTCTCCGGAAGCTCAACTCATCGTGCAAAATGGTAAAGCAGAAATTCACCCTATTGCAGGAACTTTTAAACGTACTGGAAATGATGAGCAAGATGCAGAATCAGCCAAAGAGCTTTTGAAAGATCCCAAAGAGAATAGTGAACATGTAATGTTAGTAGATTTAGCAAGAAATGACCTAAGCAGGAATGGATCAGAGGTAAAGGTTGAGAAAAATAGAGAAATTCAGTTTTATTCCCATGTAATCCATCTTGTATCTAAAGTAATCTGTACAATGAAAAAATCAGCCAAAACCTTTCGTGTGGTTGCTGATACTTTCCCGGCAGGAACCTTAAGTGGTGCTCCAAAACACAAAGCCTTGCAGCTAATCGATAAATATGAAACTACCCAACGTAATTTTTATGGTGGGGCCATTGGCTATATGGATTTTTACGGTAATTTCAATCATGCGATCATTATTCGATCTTTTTTAAGTAAAAACCATCATTTATATTATCAAGCGGGCGCCGGAATTGTAGCAAAATCTATTCCTGAAAGTGAATTACAGGAGGTTTATAATAAATTAGGGGCTCTAGATAAAGCACTGATATTGGCTGAAGAAATATAGTATAAAAAATATAAGACAACACTTTTAATTCAATAGGTAAATGAAAGTAAGTTTCATGTATCGTCTGAAAGAAATGAAAATTAAATAAATGAAAAAAGTCTTTGTTATTGACAATTATGATTCGTTCACTTATAATCTTGTTCATTATTTAGAAGAATTAGGATGTGAAGTCATTGTCAAACGAAACGACCAATTTGAACTGGATGAACTGGAAGAGTATAATTTAATTTTATTGTCTCCTGGTCCGGGTATCCCAAATGAATCAGGTTTACTAAAAGCTTCAATTAAACGCTATGCAAAAACGAAAAAAATTTTAGGAATATGCCTAGGACAGCAGGCTATTGCTGAAGTTTTTGGTGGATCACTTATCAATTTAGACAAAGTCTATCACGGAATATCAACTCCAGTAACAATTTCCGAAGAAGATGTTCTTTTTGAAGGACTTCCAAAAACTTTTGAAGTTGGGCGTTACCATTCATGGGTGGTCCAAACACCTCTTCCAAAAGAGTTAATTCCCACGTCATTTGACCAAGACGGACAGTTAATGTCATTAAGACACAAAATATATGATGTTCGCGCAGTACAATATCATCCTGAATCTGTGCTCACTCCCAATGGAAAAAAAATATTAAAAAACTGGATTAATAGTTAATTATGAAAGCAATACTCAACCGACTAATAGAGCACGAAAACCTGAGCAAATCAGAAGCAAAACAAATCATTATAAATATTGCCAATGGACAATACAATGGGTCGCAAATTGCTTCATTTTTAACTGTTTATATGATGCGAACAATTAGTTTACAAGAACTAGAGGGTTTCAGGGAAGCCCTTTTGGAATTATGTATCCATATTGATTTAAGTGAGTTTGATACAATTGACCTATGTGGAACAGGAGGTGATGGCAAAGACACTTTTAATATTTCTACCTTATCGTCTTTTGTAACAGCAGGAGCTGGAGTGAAGGTGAGTAAACATGGCAATTATGGTGTTTCCTCGGGCTGTGGTTCCAGTAATGTGTTGGAAGAAATAGGCATTCGATTCTCTAATGATGCTGACTTTTTAAAACGATGTATCGATCAAGCTGGGATTTGTATTTTACACGCTCCTCTATTCCATCCCGCTATGAAAAATATTGCTCCAATAAGGAGAGAATTAGGTGTAAAAACCTTCTTTAATATTTTAGGCCCTTTGGTTAATCCAACTTTTCCAAAATTCCAATTGACTGGTGTTTTTAATTTAGAACTAGCCCGACTTTATAATTATTTACTACAAAAAACAGAGACTCAATTCACCATCTTATATGCCCTAGACGGTTATGACGAAATCTCTTTGACTGGTTCAACAAAAGTTTTTAGTAATAAAAGGGAAGAAATATTGACACCGCAAGATTTTGATGTACGACAATTGAATGCAGAAGAAATTATAGGTGGAGATACAGTCACTTCTTCAGCAAAAATATTTATGGACGTGATTCAAAATAATGGGACAGAAGCACAAACTAATGTAGTCTGTGCCAATGCAGGAATGGCAATCGCCACAGCGCTAAATCTTTCTCCAATAGAGGGCTTTGAAAAAGCAAAAGAATCCTTATTTAACAGAAACGCTCTAAAGGCACTTACTACTCTTCAAAACTTAAATAGCACATGAATATTTTAAATAACATAACCTCTGATAAAAAAATAGAAGTTGCCTTGCGCAAAAGTCTTTTTCCGATATCTCACTGGGAGGCCTCCCCTCTTTTTGGACGAGAAGCGAATTCCCTTGCTAAATGTCTAAAAACTAGTACTTCGGGAATTATTGCTGAACATAAAAGACGTTCACCCTCGAAGCAAAACATCAATAGTACCCTTTCTGTTAATGAAGTTGTAAAAGGTTATGAAAATGCTGGCGTATGTGGTATGTCAATATTAACTGATGGCAAGTATTTTGGAGGTTCGTTAGATGATCTTAATCTTGCACGTGCAGTAACTAATTTTCCTCTTTTGCGGAAAGAATTCATCGTGGATGAATATCAGCTAATAGAAGCAAAAGCGAACGGAGCAGATATTATTTTATTGATTGCAGCGATACTTTCCTATAAAGAAATTCAACAGCTTTCAGAAGTTGCCAAAGGCCTTGGTCTTGAGGTAATATTGGAAGTACATAATCTTGAAGAATTACAGAAATCCATCATGCCAACTATAGATATGGTTGGTGTGAATAACCGCGACCTAAAAACTTTTAACGTTTCTTTAGAAACAAGTCGGTTTTTGGCAGATCAAATACCTGCTGATTTCATCAAAATATCCGAAAGCGGCATTAATGGGGCTAATGCGATTCAGGATTTAAAAAATTATGGTTACCAGGGTTTTTTAGTTGGAGAAAAATTTATGAAGACTAATAACCCTGGATATACTGCCGAAGAGTTCATCAAACAATTAAACGCATGAAATTAAAAGTGTGTGGCATGCGAGAAGAAAAAAATATTCTAAAGCTAGCAACTTTAAAACCTGACTATATTGGCTTTATTTTTTGGAGACCCTCGAGTCGTTATGTAGAAACAAAAACTCCAACTTTACCAACTTCTATAAAAAAAACAGGAGTATTTGTAAACGCTTCTATCGGATACATTCAATCAATTATAAAAGATCATGCTCTTCAAGCCGTTCAATTACACGGAGAAGAGACCTCAGACTATTGCTCCATGATTAAAGAATTTGGTGTTGAAGTAATCAAAACTTTTTCAATTAAGGATAGTTTTGACTACAGTCATTTAAATGTCTACGAATTCTCATGTGATTTCTTCCTTTTTGATACTAAAGGGAAATTGCCAGGTGGAAATGGCTCCGGTTTTGACTGGAATATTTTAGCATCATATCCATCCCAAAAACCTTTCTTTCTAAGTGGTGGAATTGGACCAGAAAATATTACTCAAATAAAGAACATGTTAAAAGTTAATTTACCACTTTATGCTATTGATGTAAATAGTAAATTTGAACTTGCTCCAGCAAATAAAAATATTGATCAATTAAAACAATTTAAAAGTGAATTGGATGAACTATAATGTAAATGAAAAAGGATATTATGGCGACTTTGGCGGCGCCTTTATCCCGGAAATGCTTTACCCAAATGTAGCAGAGTTGCGTGAAAGCTATTTAAAAATTACTGCTGAGCCTGACTTCAGAAAAGAATTTGAATCCTTATTAAAGGATTATGTTGGTCGTCCTACTCCACTATATTTTGCCAAACGTCTTTCAAAACACTATAACACTAAAATCTATCTAAAACGAGAAGATTTATGTCATACAGGAGCTCATAAAGTAAATAACACCATTGGACAGATATTATTAGCCAAACGCCTTGGTAAAACTCGAATCATAGCAGAAACCGGAGCTGGACAACATGGTGTTGCCACAGCAACCGTTTGTGCCTTAATGGGAATAGAATGTATTGTGTATATGGGGGAATTGGACATTAAACGTCAAGCGCCAAATGTTGCTCGTATGAAAATGTTAGGTGCAGAAGTTCGTTCTGCACAATCTGGAAGTAAAACATTAAAAGACGCCACAAATGAAGCAATACGTGATTGGATCAATAATCCTGTTGACACACACTATATTATTGGCTCAGTAGTTGGGCCTCATCCCTACCCTGATATGGTAGCACGTTTTCAATCAGTCATTAGCGAAGAAACCAAATGGCAACTTCAGGAATTAGAGGGTCGCGACTATCCAGATCATGTCATTGCTTGTGTAGGCGGGGGAAGCAATGCTGCTGGACTCTATTTTCATTACCTCAACGATAAGCGTGTTAATATTATTGCTGTAGAAGCTGCTGGCAAAGGCATAGATTCTGGTAAGAGTGCAGCCACCTCAGCTTTAGGAAAAGAAGGGATTATTCACGGGAGTAAAACTCTTTTAATGCAAACCCCCGATGGACAAATTACAGAACCCTATTCCATTTCCGCTGGACTCGATTACCCTGGAGTTGGTCCCATGCATGCGCATTTATTTAGAACCAAGCGTGCTGAGTTCATCTCAATACCTGATGTGGAGGCTATGGATTGGGGGTTGAAACTCTCGCAAATGGAAGGAATTATTCCTGCAATTGAAACCGCTCATGCATTTGCAACACTTGATGTCCGCAAATTTATGGCTGAAGAAATTATTGTGTTTAATTGTTCTGGGCGAGGAGATAAGGATCTGGACACTTATATTGATTATTTTAAACTATGATGAATAGAATCGATCAAAAATTTCAAGAAAACAAAAAGTTATTGTCTATCTATTTTTCTGCTGGTTTTCCAAACCTAGAAGACACAGTACAAATTATAAAAAATCTTGAAGCCGCTGGGGTAGACATGGTTGAAATTGGATTACCATTTTCCGATCCACTTGCCGATGGCCCAACAATTCAAAAAAGTTCATCCCAAGCCCTTCTCAATGGAATGAATACCGAAAAATTATTTACACAATTGGAAGGTATTCGAAACAAAATTAGTATTCCACTTATAATAATGGGCTACTTTAACCCTATGATGCAATATGGTATTGAAAAATTCCTTGCGCGTTGTGCATCAGTAGGTATTGATGGACTTATAATTCCTGATCTACCCGTTGATGTATATCATGAAGAATATAAAAGTCTATTCGATCACCACGGTTTATATAATATGTTTCTCATAACCCCACAAACACCTGAAAAAAGAATTCGTTACATCAATGAAGTATCAAATGGCTTTATATATATGGTTTCAAGTGCATCGGTAACTGGAACACAAATTAAATTTGGGAACATTCAAACAAATTATTTCGATCGTATCTCAAAGATGAACCTATCTACTCCAGTTGTGGTTGGTTTTGGAATTAGTAATGCTAAAACTTATGAGGCTGCTACCAAAAATTCTCGTGGTGCCATCATTGGTTCTGCATTTATTAAGTTTTTAGCAGAAAAAGGAGTAAATAAAATTGGAGAATTTATAACTAAAATCCGATCATAAATCATTTAATGAAATCACTTGTTCTTGTCTTTGCCAAAACTCCGATTATAGGAACTGTTAAAACACGTCTCGCATCTAAAATAGGAGACAAAAGAGCCTTTTGGATCTATCAAAAACTATTACGTAAAACAGATTTAGCACTAAACAAAATTTCAAATGAGGTTGTTGTTTTTTATAACGGTGAGCCACCAACACTTTTTAAAAAATTATTTTTTACTTATCAAAAAAAACAACAATTAGGGAATAATCTTGGAACACGCATGCAAAATGCTTTTAAGTGGGGCTTTGATGAAGGTTATAAAAAAATAGTGATTATTGGAACTGATTTATGGGATATTACAACATCGCTTCTTGAGGACGCCTTTACTCAACTTGATTCATCTGATTATGTAATTGGACCTTCTTTTGATGGAGGTTACTACCTTTTAGGCTGTAAAAAATTTAATGAAAAATTATTCACTAAAAAAAACTGGAGTAGTCCTTCTGTTTATGAAGAAACTATGAAGGAAATAAGCGGTAAATCGGTAGCGCTTTTGGGGAAGAAAAATGATATAGATACTCTTGAAGATTTAAACCAAATTCCTGAATTACTTAATGCATTAAAAAATGAGTTTGGTGAAAGAAAAGTTTAAAAGAAGTCTTCTACTTATTAATAATAGTTAGAGGTTTTGCTAAAAGCATCTGAATCGTTTACATTCAAATAAAATAATTTTGTTTATAGTCTAGAAATAAAAAAATATTCCATTATTAGTCAAAGTTAAATTATTTTAATGTGCTGAATCTAATCAAAGAATCAAATCTCATGAAACATAAATTGATACTCTTACTTTTATTTTTAAATTTTACCTCTTATTCACAAAAAAATATTCACCATCGATGGAATGGTATGTTGGAGAAATATGTGAGTGATGACGGTAGAGTTGACTACAGGGGTTGGCTTGAAGAAACGGATAACTTAGATGCCTATATAAATTTATTACAACAATTGCCTCCAGTAGAAACTGACTCTAAAAATTATAAAATATCTTATTGGATAAATACCTACAATGCACTAACTGTTCAGCTTATTTTATTCAATTACCCTATAAAAAGTATAAAAGATATAAAATCTCCGTGGAGTGTTAAAAACTTTATAATTGACCAAAAAAAATATAGCCTTGGGGATATAGAACACAAAATTTTACGTAAAATGAATGAACCTCGAATTCATTTTGCTATTAATTGCGCCTCTAAATCTTGCCCTAGATTATGGAATAAAGCCTATCAAGAAAAACAACTAGAATATCAGCTTAAAAAAGCTGCTGAATTGTTTTTTAAAGATGAAAGTAAAAATATAATTACCTCAAATTATTTAAAATTATCTAGAATTTTATTATGGTTTGGAAAAGATTTTGGTTCAAAAAAAGATAAACTTCACTTTATTGAAAAGTATTCAGGAATTATTCTTAAAAATCCCAAAATAGATTATTTTTCTTACGACTGGGAACTTAACCAGTAAGTCTAAACTTTAAAAAAAAACTTAATTTCTTGAACTTTTAAAATCACTAATAATTTCTTCAATAAGCTTTTACAAAGAATAATATTATCAACCCCTATTCCGCTTTAGAATTATTAATATAGGTTAATCCATAATTTTAAATAAATATTATAATTGACGTATGATTTAAAAAAACTTACTTTTGAATAGTAATTTAAACGATTTCAAAGATGAAAAATCCAAATGTAATAAAATGGTCATTGAAATACGGAATAATGTCTGCTCTTGCTGGAATTTTATGTTGTGTTGCGCCTGCAGTACTTTTTATGTTTGGAATAATGGGAGGAGTGGTAGCTATTTCCTTTGCTGATTTTTTTTATGCGGAAGATGGATCGCTTGGAATGGGCTCTGTCATATTAAGAATAATCGGACTTAGTATTGGATGCATCGCTATTTTTAAATTTCGCAAAAAGCAAAATCAATGCTCAATTGATCCAAAAAGAAAAAAAATTAATCTAACTCTTCTGATAATCTTACTTTTAATTTTTGGTTTAGTATTTTTCTTAGCAATGGACTCTTGGTCTGCCTGGTACTTTGATAAATACATAGTTCCTCAGCAGCAAATTGAGCTTAATAATTAATGCCCTTTCACGGTAATCATATTATTGTTATTATTCCTGCATTTAATGAAGAAAAATCTATTTCTAAGGTTATAAATGCAATACCTAACTTTGTTGATGAGGTAATTGTAATAGATAATGGATCTAGTGATTCTACCCCTACAGAAGCGTCAATTTCCGGAGCTAAGGTATTAACCGAAAAAAGGAAAGGTTATGGATATGCTTGTTTAAAAGGAATAAATTACCTGATTAAAAGACCACCTGATATTTTGGTATTTTTAGATGGTGACTATTCTGATTATCCAGAAGAGCTTGAAACAGTTGTTAAGCCAATAGTTGAAAAAAAAGTCCATTTTGTAATTGGGGCTAGAGTTAAACCTCTTTGTGAAAAAGGGGCCTTAACGCCACAACAAATTTACGGAAATGCACTGGCTTGTTTTTTAATGAGAGTTCTTTACAGATCTAAATTTACAGATTTAGGTCCCTTTAGAGCTATTGACTGGAAATCTCTTTTAACATTGGACATGAGTGATAAAACCTATGGATGGACTATTGAAATGCAACTCAAGATCTTGCGTAGAAAAATAAAATATATTGAAGTTCCTGTCCGCTATAGAAAAAGAATTGGGATCTCAAAAGTTTCAGGAACGATTAAAGGAACTATAATGGCAGGTTATAAAATTTTAACTTGGATTGGTAAATTTTACTTTTCAAGATGGAAATAAATATCGATTTGATAGTTCGTAATATTTCTTATGTTATTACAGGTATTTATCTGTTTTGCCTATTGCTTATATTTATATACAGTCTTACGCAACTTAATATGTTACTCTATTTTCTGCGTTTTGAAAACAGGAAAGAGAAACAACACCTTCCTTCAAAACTAATAATCGAAAAACTTCCTAATATCACAATCCAACTTCCGCTTTATAATGAATTGTATGTTGTAGAACGTTTGCTTGATTGTATTTCAAAATTAGAGTATCCAAAAGAAAAGTTACAAATCCAAGTTCTCGATGACTCCACTGATGAATCCTTGGACTTAACGAAAAGTTTAGTGTTAAAGCTCCAAAAAAATAATATTCCAATCATACTTATAACAAGAGAAAACAGAAATGGTTTTAAAGCAGGTGCCTTAAAAAATGGTTTAAAAACTGCAACGGGAGATTTCATTGCTATTTTTGATGCCGATTTTTTACCAAAGTCTGATTGGCTTTTAAAAACAATTCTATATTTTGAAAATCCAAAAATCGGTTTAGTTCAAACCCGCTGGGGTCATTTAAATCGGAGTTTTTCAATCTTAACCGAAATTCAAGCATTTGCTTTGGATGCTCATTTTTTACTTGAGCAGATAGGCAGAAATCAACAAAATCATTTTATCAACTTTAACGGAACCGCTGGGATATGGCGAAAGGAATGTATTATTGATTCAGGTAATTGGGAAAGCGACACCCTCACTGAAGACCTTGACTTAAGCTATAGAGCGCAACTAAATCAATGGAGATTTCATTATCTGGATAACGTTGTCACCCCAGGAGAACTTCCTATTTCACTCAGTGCGATAAGGTCTCAACAATTTCGATGGAATAAAGGAGGAGCTGAGAATTTTAGAAAAATGATCGGCAGAGTCTTAAGTTCAAAGAACACTTCATTTGCTTTAAAATTTAATTCATTTTTTCATTTGTTAAATAGTAGTATGTTTTTAAATGTATTGGTAGCTGCAATTCTGAGTGTTCCATTGTTATTTATCAAAACATATTATCCAAGCATGAGGTTTATATTTAATTTAAGTAGCCTATTTATTCTAAGTACTCTAATTTTCTTTATCAACTATTGGTTTATTCACAAGCGTCTGTTTGGTGGGGGTTTTAGTTCTTTCTTAAAATATATAAAGCGTTTTTTACTTTTTTACAGTCTGGTAATGGGTTTTTCTGCACACAATTCGATTGCAGTTCTTGAGGGATATTTAGGTAAAAAAAGTCCATTTGTCCGTACGCCTAAATTTAATATCAATAATTTATCTAATAAAGTTTTTACTAATAAATACTCTCTTAAAAACAGTTCTATTTATACATTTATAGAAATCTTTTTTGCTTTATACTTTCTCTTTGGCATGCTAAGTGCATTTTGGGTTTCAGCAGAAGGTGATTTTGGGTTATTCCCTTTTCATTTGTTACTCTTTGTTGGGTTTAGTAATATAGTTTATAATGGCTTAAAACAAACAACTTGATAAATGGGAATGAAGAATAGTGTTTTACAGTTGTTGCTTCCTCTATTAATTTTAATTGGGTTTTATTCAATTGCCTTTCATTTAAAAAGATCAGAAACTTTGCCCCTGCTATTGACATTCTCTAGCTTATTTTTATTGCTTTGGTTATGGTTTCAAAATTACAGAAGCTTAATTTCTATTTTCATTTTAGGTGCTTTAATAAGAGGTCTCTTTTTGTTTTATACTCCAGAACTTTCACAAGATTTTTATCGCTTTATTTGGGATGGAAACATCCAGATATTAGGAATTAATCCATATCTATATACACCCGACCATTTAATTGAAATTATTGGTTTTCCAAATGATAAAATGCTTTACAAGGGGATGGGTTCGTTAAGCAGTTCAAATTTTTCAAACTACCCACCACTAAGTCAGTATTTATTTAAGATTATGGGATATCTAAATCGTAGTGATTTATTTCTACCTGTTTTGAGTCTTCGCATCATTTACTTAATTGGTGAATTTTTTATTTTTTTCACCGGAATTGCTTTATTAAAAAAAATCAATCTAAATCCAGAATATATTGGTTGGTATTTTCTAAACCCTATCATTATTATTGAGGGAATTGGAAATTTACATAGCGAAGCCTTTATGCTCTGTTTTACCCTTGCTGCAGTTTTATTTATAGCAAGAAATAAAAGTATTCTTGGGGGGCTATTTATGTCTTTAGCTATAGCTATTAAGCTTTTACCTTTACTTATTTTTCCAGTCTTCTTTCGTTACCTAGGGATAAAAAAGTTTTTTATGTTTAGTTTTTCGATTTTAACTTTCTCCCTAATTCTTTGGGGACCTTTTTTAGAAGCTGAAATGATTACCAATTACCAAAAAACAATCGGCTTATGGTTTACTACTTTTGAATTTAATGGGAGTGTTTTTAATATTATTCGTACTATTGGTTATGAAGTAAAAGGATATAATATTATTAGAAAACTTGGTGAAATCACTCCATATATAACAATAGGATTGGTCGTTATTTTCACTTTTTTAAGATCCAACAGAAATCTTAAATCTGTTTTCAAGAGTATGTTATTTCTCTTAAGTTGTTATTTCTTTATATCAACTACTGTTCATCCCTGGTACATAATAAATTTGATATTTCTAGGTATTCTAACAGGATATGCATTTCCCCTTCTATGGAGCCTAACAGTATTTTGGAGTTATAGTGCCTACGGACCCGAGTTTTTTAAGGAACAAATGATTTGGCAAATACCAGCATATCTATTGGTTTATTCCTGTTTAATTTGGGAATTGATTATTGGACCTTTAGGAAAACATCTTCAAAAAACCGACCTCTTTTGTATTGAGTCTTCTCCAGTTTCCTCTAGGTAATTCTTTTTTTGTCAAACCAGCGTAGGTAATTCTGTCTAAGAGAATGACTTTACAGCCAACAGCTGAAAAAAGTTTTACGATTATTGCAGGACTCAAGGAGTGAACTTCAATCCCTACTTCCTTTTTAGATTTTCCGTCCATATGACTTATTTCGGTGAATTTTTGTGTTTTCTCAAAAACTACCTGCCCTTCTTTGAGCTTCTTCATCGTTTCGGTAGTCACACTTTTATCCAAAAGAACTTGATAAATCATGGGTATTGATTTAGAGTTGTTGAGTTTCTTCCGAAGCTCTTCATCATTGGTAAAAAAAAGCAATCCTGTCATTGGTCGCCCCATGTCGCCAACTGCAGGTACTTTTGTTTTAACCGCAGAACGAATAAGATCTTGAACAGATTTTACAATTTTACCACCTTGCGAGGTTGCTACAAAACCTTTAGGCTTATTTAAAAGTAAATAGACTGTTTGCGTTTCTTGAACTCTTGCTCCATCAAACTTTACCTCATCAGTAGATTTAACCTGATATCCCATTTCAGTAATGATTTTACCATTTACATGCACCAAACCCATTTCAATATGGGAATCTGCTTCTCTTCGGGAACACAAACCTGCATTAGACAAAAATTTATTCAAACGGGTTGTTTGTTTCTGTTTTTCAGGTGTAATTTTGCTATTTACTTTAGAAGGACTATAATGAGATTTCATATCTTTTAAATTGCGCAATACGTATTATAAATTTTGATGGATTAAAGAAATACTTATTACACCAATCAAAACCCACAATTTAATTAAATTGTGAAGCCAAAGGTACATATTTTGATTCTTAGCAAGCCACAACAATAGCAAAACCAGAAATATATAAGGAAAACTTAATAGAAAATAGTAGTGCATTAATCCTAAAGGATGCTGAATAAGAAGATAGACAGGAATTAAACTCAATAATAAACTTAGAGTGATTATCCATTTGGTAACAGTATTGTTATAGACAATTGGTAAGGTTTTATAACGCTGCACCCAATCTCCTCTAAAATTTTCCAAATCTTTAATTATATCTCTTCCCAGTATTAAAAAAAATAAAAATGTAGCGTGATAAAAAATTAATGTGCTAAAGTTTTTTAGGTACAAGGTAATAGCCCAAAAGGGTAAAATCATCAATAAAGCAGAATAAAGATTACTAAGCCAAAAAAGTCGTTTTATTCGATAACTATAAAGCCAAATAGCAATCATATAAAAAATAAAAAATAATACTGCTCGAAATGAAACCACACTGGCAAAAACAAAAGCAATCATATTTAAAAATAAATATAAAATCATTTGATGTTGTTGTGAAACTAGATGCTCAAGAATGTATTTTCTGGGACGATTAATTTGATCTTTTGCTGCATCATAAAAATTATTAATTATGTATCCTGCAGAAGTAGTCAATGCAGACGCTAGAATAATACTAAAAAAATTATAATCTATAATCAAGTTCCACCAAGAGCTTTGAGGAGATAAAATATAACGGGCAGTAAGGTACTGAGCTAAGACTAAGATAATTATGTTATATCCCCTAATCAGACTAAATAAACTCAGAAGCTTTAAGAATGGGCGGTTTAGATCATTAGAGAATGCCATCATCTTATTTTTAGAAGTGATATACCACTTCCAAAGGATAGTCTTTCAAAGCTAATTTAGCTTTGTCAAAATCACGTGTAAAACCTAAAATGAAACCTCCTCCTCCTGATCCACATAGCTTCAAATAATATTCATTAGTTTCAATTCCATTTTTCCAAACCTTATGAAATGCATCAGGAATCATAGGTTCAAAATACTTCAAGACTAAAGAAGATAAGGATTTGATATTATTAAAAAGAGAACTCATGTTTCCTTTCAAAAAATCATCAACGCAAGAATCGGAATATTTAATAAATTGATCACGCATCATCAAACTGAATGTTTCTTGTTTCATGTTTTCCATAAAAATAGAAACCATAGGAGCAGTCTCGCCAATCATTCCACTATCCAATAAAAAAACCGCTCCTTTTCCTATTATGTTCTGTGAAGGAATTCCTGTAGTTTGAATTTGTTCTTTTGAATTAATTAAAATAGGTAAACTCAAATAACTATTTAAAGGATCTAGACCTGATGATTCTCCGTGAAAAAAAGATTCCATTTGGGCAAAAATCATTTTAAGATGCTGTAACTTTTCTTTTGTTAAATTTTCTAAAACAGTAATTCTTTGAAGAGAATATTTATCATAAATAGCAGCTACCAATGCACCACTACTGCCGACTCCATATCCCTGAGGGATACTACTATCAAAATACATTCCTCTGTTTAAATCCATTTTTAATCGATCCCAATCAAATTCTAATAAATTTATTTGTAAGGTTTTTAAATATGCAGTAAAAGCCAAAAGTTTTTGATGCGAATCGATGTTGAATTTAGTTTCTGAGTCAGGAATTTTTAGGGCCCCTCTGTAAAAATTATATGGGATGGAAAGGCCTTTGGAGTCTTTGATAATTCCATATTCTCCGAACAATAAAATTTTAGCAAAAAATAATGGTCCTTTCATAAAAGTTTAAAATTACACTTTTTTAGCTCCTGTTCCAACTGCATCAAAAAGGTATTGTCTATTTTGACAAAAACAAGATAATTCCTGTTTAATAAAAGAATGAACTAGTTCAATGTTCTGTTTAGGGTAAAGCAAATGAACATTGGCCCCAGCGTCTAAGGTAAAACATAGTGGAACTGAAGTTTCCTTTCTGAATTCCCATACTTTATGAATAATGGCCAAGGTGTTTGGTTGCATCAAAATAAAATAAGGATTAGAGGTTAGCATCATTGCATGCAATGACAAGGCTTCTAATTCAACAAGATGAATAAAATCGTCAAGAGCACCTGCTTCCATAATAGGAACTAATGCAGAAAGATTATTTGTCGCTTGTATAAATCTATTTTCAGCAAAAGGATGACCATGCATTAAACTATGTCCCTGAGTGCTAGATACTTTTTTACTTCCCTTATCAACCAACAAAATAGTATCCTGATAGTCATGGAATACAGAATTTAATGACGGTCCAAAGGGTGTGGCATATAAATCTGAACTTTTTTTTCTTTCCTTGTTTTTACCCCAAAGACTCACTGGTCCATGGATACTTCTGGCAGCACTCCCAGAACCTAATCTTGCTAAAAAAGAAGCTTTATTGAAAAAATATGCTTGTTTAATTTCAGGGAAAAGCTGTTGCTCTAGGTCCATAATACACAACGAAAGAGCTGCCATTGAAGAAGCTGAAGAGGCAATTCCACTGCTATGGGGAAAAGAATTTTCACTATGTATTTCTAGACGATAATTAAAAATCCAAGGGATAAAAGTATGAATTCTATCAAAAAAAGAATTTAGTTTCGCTTTGAAATCTGGTTTTGGAATACCGTGAAAGTAAAATTCAAAATCAATTTCGTTTTTAGGGTGTGGCTTAAAAATTACTTTTGTTTTAGTTTTACTACTTGAGAGTGTAAAACTCAAAGAAGAATTTTTAGGCAATTGGGGCTCATGTTTCCCCCAATATTTAATCAATGCAATATTACTTGGAGCTTCCCAGGTTGAAGAATAGTTTATCGGAGAAGCTTTTGATGCAATAAAAGAAGATGTTTCCATTTGACTGTAAATATACTTTCTTAATTACAATGAATGTTAATGAGAATAATTATAATTAATTTTTTTAGTTTAGTTTTACAAAGGTATGAAAAGACATAGGACACAACTTATCATTGCTGAAGCATTAGGAATTGTTCTTTCTTTAGCAGTTGGTTTTTTATCTAGTCGTGTCACCATGGCGGCTATTCCTACGTGGTATTTTAGTCTCAATAAACCTTTCTTCTCACCTCCTAACTGGCTTTTTGCTCCGGTTTGGACTGTATTATACCTTTTAATGGGTTTAGCTGCAGGACGCGTATGGTTTTTTGGGAGGAGACATAGATGGGGAAAAACAGCATTATACCATTTTGGTGCACAACTAATTTTTAATGGTCTTTGGTCCTTAGTATTCTTTGGTCTCAAAAATCCTTTAATGGGGCTTATAATAATTATGATACTTTGGCTTTTGATTGAACGCTGTATTTATTGGTTTCATATTGTCGATCGAAAATCTGCATATATGCTATACCCCTATCTAGCTTGGGTAAGCTTTGCTACTGTTTTAAATGGCAGGATTTTATATTTGAATTAGTTCTTGTTAAACTATAAATTTGACTTAATAAAATTATTTTAAGGGAACACGCTCAGGGAAATCCGTTATTATTCCGTCTACTCCAAGGGTGATTACGTCTTTTATCTCTTGTGGATCGTTTACCGTCCAGGTGAAAATTTTCAATCCTTCCTTTTTTATTCTATCAATATTACCAGTATTCAAAGAAACATATTCAGGGTTTATCGCAACAGCATTTAATTGTTTTGCAATTGGAATGGCATCCAAAGGATCATCTTCGGTTAAAATAGCAATTGAAACTTCGGAATTTACTGAATAAAAAATTTCTAGTTCTTCCCAATTAAAACTAGAAATTAAAATTTTACTAAGATCCCATTCTTTTCTTTCAAAATAGCTTAGTATTATTTCGTTGGTCAATAATGCTGTTTGAGTTCCTTTTAATTCAATATTTAAAAAAACACGCCCATTAATTAGATCTAAAACCTCTTCCAAAGTAGGAATTGTAAAGCCGTTTAAAACATCTATTTTTCGAATTGAATCCAAAGTTAACTGTTCAATATAACCCTTACTATTTGTTAGTTTTTCTAGAGTTTGATCATGAAATACTACCAATTCTCCACTTGCACATTTAAATATATCAATCTCTATACCATCAACACCTAATTCAATTGCTTTAGCAATAGAAGGTAAGGTGTTTTCAGCAAGATGACCACGGGCACCTCTATGACCAATTACCAGTGGATTTTGCTTTGGAGTACATGAAAGTATGATTGTACCGGTAATTGTGAATAAAAAAATAAGGTGTTTAATCATTTTTTCGAAATAATCAAATTGTTTAAGACGTCTTTACTTTTTAATTTAAATTACTTAATTAAAATCCAAAATTCCCATGGTTTCAGATAATATTGATATGTTGAAGATAATTGTTTGGTTTTATAATCTTGGTATCTTCGGTACATTCCATTAAGAGGCATTGTAAACTGAGCATACTCTTTACTTAAATTGGCTATCACCACAAGTGTGTCACCGTCTTTACCTCGTTCAAAAGCGTATATCTGATTGGTTTTTGAGGTTTGTACTTTTTTATATGATCCTCTTTTTTTTCCAGATGCTAAGGCTCTATGATTATTCTTTAATGCCCCAAGTTGTTGAATTAAGTGCATCGTTTTTCCAACTTTTTTTGGAAAACTATCTTTTTCAAAAAAGTGAAGTCTTTTATTCAAATCATATTCTTGTCCTGAGTATACCAAAGGCATACCAGGGGTAGTGAAATTTAACGCCATAAAAGTATGATCAGCGTTGCCATAACTCTCTTTTACGGTTCCATTCCATGAATTTTCACTATGATTAGAAATAAAATTGACTAAAGTATTATCTGCATCATATCTTTTTATAGTTTTATTTATGTGTCTAGAGTAATCATATGCCATTCTTTTTCCTTGGGCAATATCTTTTGAAATAAGATATCCTGACCAATCGTAAGTTGCATCAAATTTACTAACAAGTTCCAGCCCACCTTGATTGTAAATACCTGTATCTCCAATAAAGAATAGGGGCTTTACTTCTTTTAATGCAGTAATGGTATTGTTATAAAATTCTTGCGGTACTGTATAGGCTTTATCAATCCTATAACCATCAATATTGACTTCCTTTACCCAGTAAATCATAGCTTGTCGCATTGCCTCGCGCATTTCCAAATTATTAAAATTCAAAGCTGCCAAATCAGTCAAATCAGATAATTTTTCTTTTTGAGAATTGATAGGGTTAATGATTTCACCATTTCTATTTTTAAGATAAAAAGTATTATTCTGTTTAACCCAATTATGGTCCCAGCCAGTATATTCGAGAGCCCAGTCCAAAATTACATATATTCCCAAAGCATGTGCTTTTTTGACTAAAGCCTTAAAATCCTCTAAAGTTCCAAAATCTGGATTGACTTTGGTGTGATTTGAAACTGCATAATAACTACCCAAAGGTCCCTTACTTTTTTTATTTGAAATTGGATTTATGGGCATTAACCAAATAATTTTTACTCCCATTTTCTTTAAAATAGGAAGATCTTTAGCAAAAGCATTAAATGTACCTTCAATAGAATATTGTCTAATATTTGCCTCATATAAAACCGAATGCGCAATAATATTTTCTTTTATTGGAGCTAAAATGTCTTGACTTTCTTTTTTAGCAATTGGTTTACGAGCTTCTTCATCGCTTAACTTGCAGCTAATTAATAGAATACTAATAAAAAGTAGTCTGAATATATTCATGTTTTTAATTTACTACAAAATAAGTTTTAATTGAATATTTAACTTTTATAATTAATCAGATGGAGCTAAACGTGCTTTTAATCCATCAATACCCTTTGTTATTTTAATTTGACAGCCCAGTCTACTATTCTTTTTTACAAAAAAGGCTTCTGAAAGCATAGCTTCTTCATCACTAGATAGCTCAGGAAGAAAATGATTACTTTCAATATAACACTGACAAGAAGCACACATGGCCATTCCTCCGCATGTCCCATTTACAGGGAGATCATATGCCTTACATATTTCCATTAGGTTCATCTGCATATCGGTAGGAGCAATTAAAGTGTGTAATTCACCTTCACGATCAATTAAATGTATTTTAATGTCTTCGGGCATTTTAGTTTATGGCTTTTATAGATGATTTTGCTGCCTGCTTCTGAGAACCATCAAATCCACTGATACCAGTAACTGTCGTGTATTTTAAAATATTTCTTTTCTCAGGAAATATTCTTTTAAAGGCGCTTTGACACATCAAAGTAGCTTCGTGAAAACCACATAAAATTAATTTTAATTTTCCTGGATAGGTATTAACATCACCAATGGCATAAATTCCAGGAATATTGGTTTGATAATCTAAAGTATTATCAACTTTTATTGCGTTCTTCTCAATTTCAAGTCCCCATTTAGCAATAGGTCCTAATTTTGGAGTAAGACCAAAAAGAGGTATAAAATGATCACAATCCAGTTTTAATAATTTATCTTTTTGATTGACACATATAGATAAAAGCTTATCCTCACCTTGTAATGAAGTGACTTCAGCTGGTGTAATCAATTGAATTTTGCCTTTGTTTTTTAGATGCTGAACTTTTTCAACTGAATCTAAAGAACCTCTAAACTCGTTCCTCCTATGAATCAAAGTAACAGATCTTGCAACTTTCTCTAAGAAAATAGTCCAATCTAGAGCAGAGTCCCCACCCCCAGCAATGACTACCTTTTTATCTCTGTATATCTCAGGATCTTTAATTATATAACTTACACCATTGTTTTCAAAGAATTCTAATCGCTCTAGGGGTGGTTTTCTAGGCACAAAAGTTCCAAGTCCACCTGCTATAGCGACAACAGGTGCTTGATGTCGTGTACCTTTATCTGTGGTAATAATAAACTGATTATCAGGGGTATTTTCAATAGAAACTGCACTTTCACCCAAAGTATATCCGGGCTGAAAAGGAGCGATTTGCTTTTCTAAGTTTTTTACCAATTCCCCTGCAAGTATTTCAGGATGAGATGGGATGTCATAGATTGGTTTTTTTGGATAAATCTCTGCACATTGACCACCAGGCATGGGAAGAGAATCAATAAGATGACATTTAAGTTTTAGTAAGCCCGCCTCAAAAACAGTAAATAAGCCAGTAGGTCCAGCACCAATAATAATAATGTCGGTTTTAATCATTTAGATTAGCGTCTATACTTGTAACAGTTTCAATTTGAGGAAGATATTTTTTGATTGTTAATTCAACTCCAGATTTTAAAGTCATTTGATTAACACTGCATCCGACGCAAGCTCCGTGCAATTGAACTTTAACATGTTTACCTTCTTCCACAGAAACAAGAGAAATATCTCCTCCATCAGATTTCAAAAAAGGACGAATCTCCTCTAAAGCTTCTGTAATTTTATCATTTATTTCATCTGAATTCATAATTTACTATTTTATTGCTTCACAGCCAACTAAGTTAGTGATTTCTACGGCTTTAGTGGGAGGTAAGTTTTTATTTCTAAAAAGAACTTGAGAAACTAATTTTTTTGTAATTTTCTGAAAAGCTATAGCTATTGGCGTTTCTTCTTGAAGAGCAGCAGGTCTCCCTGCATCAGAAGCTTCTCGTATACTTTGCTCAATAGGTAATGCTCCTAAAAAGGGAACTTTTTTATCTTTTGCTAAATACTCAGCTCCTTTTTTGCCAAAAATATAATATCTATTTTCCGGTAATTCTGGTGGGATAAAATAACTCATGTTTTCAATAATCCCAAGAACAGGAACTTTAATGTTTTCTTGCTGAAACATAGAAATTCCTTTTTTTGCATCTGCCAAAGCTACATTTTGTGGGGTACTAATTACAACAGCTCCATTTAAAGGCAATGACTGAACAATACTTAAATGAATATCTCCTGTGCCAGGGGGAAGATCAATTAGTAAAAAATCCAATTTACCCCATGCGGCGTCAAAAATCATTTGATTTAATGCTTTAGCAGCCATTGGGCCTCTCCAAATTACAGCTTGCTCAGGCTTTGTAAAAAACCCAATTGATAATACTTTTACACCATAATTTTTAATAGGCTCCATCATCGATTTTCCTTCTAGATGAACAGAAAGTGGCCTTGCACCTTCCATATCAAACATTGTTGGAATTGAGGGGCCGTAGATATCTGCATCCAATACGCCTACTTTACATCCCATTTGAGCTAAAGTAACAGCAATATTTGCAGTTACTGTAGATTTACCTACTCCCCCTTTTCCTGAAGAAATTGCAATTATATTTTCAATTCCTCTAATGGGCTTGCCCTTGATTAAATTTACTGAAGTGGGGGGTGTAACAACTTTAATGTTGATTTTTATTTTTGCTTTTTCGTAAACATCGTCATGTATCTTTTTTAGTATGCTTACCTCTAATTTTTTACGGGCTTGTAAGCTTGGGTTTTCTAGTTGAATATCTAAATCAATTTGATCACCAAATATCATGATATTTGAAACCAAACCACGATCAATTATATTTTCACCTTCACCAGGTAGTGAAATTTTTTTAAGTGAATCAAGTATGGCTCCCTTCGTGATTTTCATGTCTTTAAATGTAATCTACAAATATACAGCGAAGCTTTCAATATCGAAAGCTATCGCCTTCTAAAAAGAGGCAAGTTCAACATTTGGATCCCAAAAGTAATAGTGTAAATTCTGAATTTGATTTTGTTCTACTTTCACTCCTTCATTTTTAAGTAACTGCTCCATAATGTTACCACCCCCAAAATGATGCTTACCCGTTAATAAACCTTTTCTATTTACAACTCTGTGAGCAGGAACCTCAAGATTAAAATGTGATGCATTCATTGCCCAACCAACCATTCTTGAACTTTTCGGGGAACCTAAATATCTCGCAATTGCTCCATAAGTAGTTATCTTTCCCTCAGGAATTAATTTCACAACACTATATACTTTCAAAAAAAAAGAATCTTCTTGGAGCATTATAAAGTAAATTTCATGTAAGTGATGGCTTTCTTCTCAGCTAAAAATTGATTCTCGTAAAAAGTTTGAACTACCGTCGCTATTTCTGGTGCATCGCTATTATTATAGATGTTATGGTGTGCATATTCAATTTTTCCAATTTGAGAAATGATTCCCAAAGTATAACCAAATAAAAATTCACTATCAGTTTTAAGATGAACTAGTCCATTTAATTTTAAAACAGATTTGTAAGCGGCAAGAAGACTCGGATGGGTAAGCCGATGTTTAGTTCGTTTATACTTAATTTGAGGATCTGGAAAGGTGATCCAAATCTCATCAACTTCTCCTGGAGCAAAACAATGTGTAATTAATTCAATTTGAGTTCTTATAAAACAAATATTATTTAAGCCTTCCTCAATGGCTGTCTTGGCACCACGCCAGAAACGAGCACCTTTAATGTCAATTCCTATATAATTGACTTCGGGACTTCGCTTAGCAAGATGAACCGTATATTCGCCTTTTCCACAACCCAATTCTAAAACAATAGGATTTTCATTTTTAAAAAAATTCTTTCTCCAAAGACCTCTGAAAGAAAATTCTCCCTTTAAAACTGACTCTCTTTCTGGCTGGATAACATTAGAAAAAGTCTCGTTTTCTCTGAAGCGTTTTAATTTATTTTTACTACCCACGTTTTAATTTTTATATAAAAATAGAGGCTTTAACGCTCTTTATGAAGTTCTCTTTTATTTGTTAAAGGAAGTGAAAAAGAGAATTCAGAACCAATGCCTACTTTACTTTCAACAAATATACGTTCATTGTGTGCTTCGATAATGTGTTTTACGATTGCTAAACCCAACCCTGAACCACCTAAGTCTCGATTCCGAGTTTTATCAACCCTATAAAATCTTTCAAACAACCGAGGAAGGTGTTCTTCCGCAATTCCAGCGCCGTTATCATTGATCCTTACCAAAAGTTTTGTTTCGTCTAGTTTTTCAAAACTCATTTCGGTAACCCCTTTTTCAATTCCATATTTAAAAGAATTAATAATCAGATTAGTCAATACTTGTTTAATCCGTTCTTCATCAGCAAAAACAAATAAAGACTCATCATATTTTTTATCCATCCGAAGAGTAATATTATTTCTTTTCCCCTCAATTTCGAGAAGCTCAATAATGTTTTCCAGAGTTAGCCTAATATCAAAATTAGTAGATTCTAAATTTCCAATACCAGATTCAAACTTGGTTATTAAATCCAAATCTTTTATGACATACATTAATCGATCTACCCCCTTGGAGGTTTGTTTTAAATATTTAATACTAACTTTTTTATCTTCTATACCTCCATCCAAAAGTGTCAATATATATCCCTGAATAGTAAATAAGGGGGTTTTTAGTTCATGGGAAATATTCCCAATAAATTCTTTTCTGTAGGTCTCTTGCTGTTTTAATAGCTCAATCTCTGTGTTTTTATCAGTGGTTATTTTCTCTAGATTTGAGACTAATGAGTCAAAATTATCAATTGACCGAGAAGAAATTGTCGTTGGAAAAAGATTTTTGTAGATGGCGCTTACCCTTCCTACTACAGTTCTTTCAATCTTATAAGATAGAAAATAATATGAAAAAATAAAAGTAGCTAAAAAGTTTATTCCTATCGGGATTAAAAAGGAACTTAAAGAAATACGAAAGAACAAATAATTTAATCCAAAAAACAAAAAAACACCAAAGAATGTTATGTATAATGCTGATGATGAAATAACTGAATTATTTTTAAAAAACATAGCTTTTAATTTTTGGGTTGAATAAAGGTATAGCCTACCCCTTTAAAAGTTTTGAAAAATTGATTTCCAAGTTTTTCTCTTAGTTTTCGTATATGCACATCTATAGTTCGATCACCAACTACAACTTTATTACCCCAGACTTTTTCCATGATTTTTTCTCGACTAAAAACTTTACCTGGCTTAGATGCTAGAAAATGTAAAAGTTCAAATTCTTTTCGAGGTAAAAAAAGTTCTTCTCCATCAATCAGTACCAGATAAGCTTCTTTATTTATAACTAAATTAGAAAAATTAATAGTCTCTTGAAAAGAGGTTTCTTCATTAAATCTCCTTAATAATGCTTTAACTTTTGAAACGAGAACCTTTGGTTTGATTGGTTTGGTAACATAATCGTCAGCACCAACATCAAAGGCTGCCAAATGAGAGTAATCTTCTCCTCTAGCAGTTAAAAACATTATAATCGTATTTTGAAAGCGATTATCTTCTCTCAATCTTTCACAGGTTTCTATCCCATTCAAATTAGGCATCATAAGATCAAGTATAATTAGGTGAGGCAATTCCTTGTCAGCAACTTTTATTGCCTGTAATCCATCTGAGGCAGAGAAAATGTTATACCCAACTTTTTCAAGATTATATTTAACAATTTCGATAATATCTGGCTCATCATCAACTAGAAGTATCTTAATGTCTTTATTTCTCATAAAATTTAAAAATACCAATTTAACACTTTAATAAAAGTAAAACGTAAACTCCAATATTAACAAAACAATAAATTTTTACTTAAAATAATATATTTCGAATTTGAACATTAAGGTTTGTAGTATTTTAAAAGAAAAATAATTTAAAATTCGGAATTTCAGAAATTCAATCAATTTACATAAATTAGATTCCAGACTTTATTTTTTATGGCTCATTCAAGATTCACAAAAGTTTTAAATACCAATTAACTAAAACAACCTTCTTTTTGGTTAATTTTATATTTTTATGAGGACTTCATTAATGAATTTTGATCAAATAAAATACCCTTCACAGCTTGAAGAGCATTCGTTGGCTTTATTTCAATATCAATATAATCAAAATCCAGTTTATCGTTCCTATTGCGACCTTATAAATGTTGCCCCGTCTGATGTAAAAAAATTTAACGACATTCCCTTTTTACCCATTCAGTTTTTTAAATCACATACCGTAAGCTGCAAACAAAATTCAGCTAAACATGTCTTTTTATCAAGTAAAACTACAGGCCAAATTGCTTCAAAACATCATGTACACAATATCGATTTATACATAAAAAGCTTTGAAAAAGGATTTCATTTTTTCTATGGAAATATAGAAAGCTATGCACTACTTGCTCTACTTCCAGGCTATATACAAAATGAAAAATCCTCATTAATTTATATGGCCAATCATTTAATTCAAAAAACAAAACATCCTGAAAGTGGCTTTTATTTGGAGGATTGGGATAATCTAATCGCTACTTTAAGCAAACTAGAAGAACAAGGCCAAAAAACAATTTTACTCGGAGTCACCTATGCTTTACTTAGTGGTGCAGAAAAGCATAAGCTAAATTTACATAACACCCTTATAATGGAAACGGGAGGAATGAAAGGAATGCGAAAGGAATGGGTGCGTTCTGCACTTCACGAAAAACTTCAAGAAGGATATGGAGTCTCCTGTGTTCACTCCGAATATGGTATGTCAGAACTCATGAGTCAGGCATATTCTAAAGGGGAAGGCCGTTTTTATTGCCCCCCTTGGATGCGGGTATTAACCCGCTCAACAGAAGACCCCTTTGAAGTTATTGGAATAGGGAAAACAGGTGGTTTAAATATTATTGATTTAGCCAATGTAGACTCCTGTGCATTTATTGCCACCCAAGACCTAGGTAAAGTAAATGAAGATGGTAGTTTTGAAGTTTTGGGTCGTTTTGACCATGCTGAAGTCAGAGGATGTAATTTACTTGTTGTTTAGTTTACAATTTTTAAAATAAAATAGTTCTTTTTCCCACGTTGTAAAAGTACATATTGATCACCAATAAGATGTGACTCTTGAATTACAAAATCTTGATCAACCTTTGATTTATTTACATAAATTGCATTTTCCTTTAGGGCCCTTCTAGCATCACTATTGGAACTCAAAAAACCCGATAATGAGGAAAGGGCAGCAACAATATCAATACCTTTTTTTATTTCACCTCTATTTATGTTTGCCTGTGGAACTCCTTCAAATAACTCAAGAAAAGTGTCAGGAGTTAATTTCTGAAAAGCCTCACTTGTTGATTTCCCAAATAGTATCTGAGAAGCCTCTTTTGCTTTTTGAAGCTCCTCTTCACCATGAACTAAAGTTGTGATTTCGTTTGCAATGGTATTTTGAAGTAACCTTAAATGAGAAGCTTCTGAATGAGCTTTAATAATTGATTTAATTTTATTTTCGGCCAGAAACGTAAAAACTTTAATATAAATAACGGCATCTTCATCAGAAGTATTTAACCAAAACTGATAGAACTTATATGATGAAGTTCTTCTTTTATCCAGCCATATATTTCCTCCTTCTGTTTTGCCAAATTTGGACCCATCAGCTTTTTTGATTAATGGACAAGTAATGGCAAAAGCTTTGCCACCTTCCTTTCTTCGAATTAATTCTGTACCGGTTGTGATATTTCCCCACTGATCACTCCCTCCCATCTGAAGGCGACAATCTATGTTTTTATATAAATGCAAAAAATCATAGCCTTGCAATAACTGATAAGTAAATTCGGTAAAAGACATACCAGCTTTAGCTTCAGAACTCAATCGCTTTTTTACGGATTCTTTAGCCATCATATAGTTCACAGTAATAAATTTCCCTACCTCTCTTGAAAAATCAACAAGGCTATAGGATTTCATCCAGTCATAATTGTTTACTAAAATAGCTGGGTTTGGTATGGAAGAATCAAAATCAAGAAATCGTTCCAGTTGATTTTGAATTCCTTCACAATTCTTCTCCAAAGTCATTTGATCTAATAAATTTCGCTCATCCGATTTCCCAGATGGGTCACCAATCATACCAGTTGCACCTCCCACTAAAACAACAGGAGAGTGTCCATGTTTTTGAAAGTGCATTAAAATTATAATTTGCACTAAACTACCAATATGAAGTGAATCTGCTGTAGGATCAAAGCCGATATAACCTTTAGCAGCTTTTTCTAATAGAAAGTTTTCGGTTTCTGGCATAATATCGTGAAGTAAACCACGCCATTGAAGCTCTTGCACAAAATTAGTTGGCATAAATTTTTAATACAAATATAGATTTATAGAACGGAAACCAAAAATCATATTCAAAAAAGTGTACTTTCGTTTATATGATATTAATTACTGGTGGTACTGGAATGGTTGGTGCTCATTTATTAGTCGAATGCGTTAAGAAAAAACAAGCTTTAGTGGCCACATTCCGTAGAGAAGAAAGTATTGGAATTGTCAAAAAAGTATTTGAAACCCTAGCCCCGAAACATATAAAAGACTTTGGGCTAATTCAATGGAAAAAAGCTTCATTAAATGATATTAATGCACTCGAAGAGGCTTTTAAAGGAGTAGAATACGTTTATCATTGTGCTGCAAAAGTTTCCTTTGCTGATTATAAATATGACAGTCTAAAAAAGAGTAATATTGAAGGTACTGCCAATGTGGTAAATACAGCACTTAAACACAAGGTTAAAAAACTTGTATATGTAAGTTCCATTGCAGCAATTGGAGCAGAAAAAAAAAATAATCAAATTAATGAGGAAAGCGATTGGGAAGCTAATCAAAATCATACTGGTTATGCTTACACAAAATATGGCGCCGAATTAGAGATTTGGAGAGCCTCTCAAGAAGGACTCCCTGTAGTAATAATTAATCCAGGAATTATTTTAGGTGGACAATTATGGAATCGAAGTAGTGCCACTCTTTTTCAAAATGTTGCTAATGGATTGAAATTTTATACAACAGGAAGCGCTGCTGTTGTTGCGCTTGATGATGTGATAAATATTTTAATACATTTAATGGAATCTGACATTCAAAATGAACGTTTTATTTTAGTAGCAGAAAATTTAACCCAAAAGGAATTACTTGGGAAAATTGCAGTTTCACTCAATAAGAAACCGCCAAGTATTCCTATTTTTAAGAGTGTTTTGTATTTCTTATTTTTTATTGAAAAAATCCTTGATGCCCTTTTCATTCGTAAAAATTTTTTAAGTATCCCATTTATCGAAACACTTAACAGTAAACAGCATTATATTGGAACTAAAATCTGCTCCAAGATCAATTTTAAATATAAAAATATTGACGATTGTATTAAAGAGATTGCTATTTCGTATAAATTATAATTTACTTTTTAATTTTATCTAATCTATCCAAACTGTCTTTAGTATAAACTATACGTTTCATTACATCAGTATGAATTTTTAAATATTCTCTAGGGTTTTTGGCATAATAATTTTCACTATCGACCAATTGAAGACTATCAATTTTATATTTTGCATATAGATAGGATTTACCTATTAAAGTTTCAAAAGTTGGATTTTTATTTGAAAAAGTACTCATAGCATCCATAATAATTGCATCATATAATATAGCCTCCATTTTTTCTTGACCTATCAAATTATCTGGTTTTTCTACATGAACGTTTCCGGAACAACTACTAAGAAGCTTTACAAAGAAAATAACGGTAAAAAAAAAGTGAATAAATTTCATATTTATCGATCAAAAGTTAATGCTTTTGCAGCAGACTTGTCCGACACCTCTCCATCTTTAAATACCCATTTCCCGTTTAAAAGAGTCCGTTCTACTGAACCTTTAAAAGTAATCCCTTCGAAAGGAGACCAACCACATTTATACAAAATATTTGATGCTTGGACCTTGTTAACTTTATTTATATTAACCACAACTAAGTCTGCAAAATATCCTTCTTTTAAAAAGCCTCTATCCTTAATATCAAATAAAATTGCTGGATTGTGACAGGATTTTTCTACTATTTTTTCTAGCGTAATTCTCCCTTGATGGTATAAACTCAATAAAGCGGGAAGTGCATGTTGAACCAAGGGACCGCCAGAGGGAGCTTCGCTATATTTGTTTTGTTTCTCTAACTTTGTATGCGGCGCATGGTCTGTAGCGAGAACGTCTAATAAATCGCTATTTAAACCGTCCCACAATGCATCTCTGTCCTCTTTCGTTTTAACTGCAGGATTCCATTTAATAAATGTTCCTTTTGTTTCATAATCTTCTGAAGAAAACCATAAATGATGTACACAAACTTCGGCAGTAATCTTTTTATCCTTTAATGGAATATCATTTCGAAACAAAGAAAGCTCTTTTGCCGAAGACACATGAAATACATGGAGTCTAGCTCCTGTTTCTTTAGCCAGAGCGACTGCTTGTGAGGAAGATAGATAGCAGGCATTTTCACTTCTTATAATTGGATGCTGAGCCATTGGAATATCGTCGCCGTAAGTTTCTACAGCATCTAACATGTTTGCTCTTATTGTAGCTTCATCTTCACAGTGAACCGAAATCACTAAATCTGTATTACTGAAAATTTTTCTTAATACATCGGGATTATCTACCAACATATTCCCTGTGGAAGAGCCCAAAAAAAGTTTTAATGCAGGAACTCTCTTGGTATCCAATGCCAAAATCTCTTCTAAATTATCATTTGTTCCGCCAAACATAAAAGCATAATTAGCAAAAGAAGTGTCTTCTGCTCGCTTATTTTTGGCTTCCCATTCTTTTCGAGTAGTTGTTTGTGGCAAAGTATTGGGCATCTCAATAAAAGAAGTAATTCCCCCTGCAATAGCAGCTTTTGACTCTGAAGCAATTGTTGCTTTATGAGTAAGTCCAGGCTCTCTAAAGTGTACTTGGTCATCAATTAAACCAGGTAAAATATAATTGCCTTTAGCATCAAAAATTTCATCAATATCCTCGATTTCTAGTTTAGAACCTATTTTATGAATTCTATCGTTAGTCACTAAAATTTCACCATCAAAAATTCGTCCTTCATTTACTATTTTTGCGTTTATTATTTTAAGCTTTAATACTGAAGTCATTTAAATCTGTTTTTATTTATTCGCAAAAAAATTACACCATAAAAAGCTTCTAATATGATATTACTACTCATTTTAGATTTTCCAAGAATACGATTAGTGAAAATTATCGGATGCTCGTTCAGCTTAAATTTTTTGATCCATGCCTTGTATTTTAATTCTATCTGAAAAGCATAACCTACAAACTTCACCTCATCCAAAACAATAGATTCTAATACAGCTCGTCTATAACCTACAAACCCTGCCGTTGCGTCCTTTATTGGCATTGAAGTTATTAACTGAACGTATTTTGAAGCAAAATAAGAAAGTAAAACCCTACTCATTGGCCAGTTTATAACATTTACACCATTAACATATCGAGAACCCACAATAAGGTCAGTATCATTTTTTAGTTTTTCTAACATGGGAGCCAATTCTTTGGGATTATGTGAAAAATCAGCGTCCATTTCAAAAATATATTGATACTGACGTTTTAAGGCCCATTTAAAACCATGAACATAAGCTGCTCCGAGACCACTTTTTTCTGAGCGTGATTCCAAAAATAATTGAGCTTTATATTTAGACATTAATTCAATTACAATTTTATCGGTACCGTCAGGCGATTTATCATCGACCACCAAAACATCTAAATCTAAACCTGTTTCAAAAACCTTATTAATGATCGCCTCAACATTATCGATTTCATTGTACGTTGGGATTATGATGAGTGTTCGTTCCATAGCCAATGTAAAAATAGGGAATGTATTTACAACATATAGTCAAGAAGAAGATATTAATTTTCTAAAAAAAAGTAAATTTGAATTATGGGAGAACTAATAAATAGACCGAGTATTAATCAAGATTGGATCAGTCTTATTTTCTTTTGTAACTTAATTATAATATTTGGTCTTCATTATTCCGACACTAATAGATTTAGGGACTTAATGAAGTTCTATTCATCAAATATTTATTTTAGTAGATACATTTCAGATCGTAATTTGACTTTTAAGGGTTCATTTAATATCTTGAGTTCTTTTTTAATTTTTTGCACTTTAAGCAATCTCTTAATGTGGGGAATAAAACAAGTTTCTGATTCTATATTTTATCCGTTTGAGTTTTATTATGTGTTATTTTGCGTTGTTTTATTTGGACTCTTTCGTTTTATAATTGTTCAATTTGTTATGAAGCAGATTAATCAGGTAAACAAAATAAATATCTATCATTTTAAATCTTTTACCCACGCGACTCAGTTTTCAATCTTATTTATTTTTATACTTTTTTTTAATAATTATTCAGGCATATCATCAAAAATAACTCTTGGAGTTATAGCTTCTCTTTCATTATTATGGTTAACATTGCAAACTAGTATTTTATTTTCCTTCATAAAAAGTTATCCGAGGGATCTTTTTTATTTAATTTTTTATCTTTGCGCAGTTAAAATAGCACCGTGGTTTTGGTTTTATTATATGATTATTCAACCTAGACTGTAATTTATTCTGAAATATGAAAGTAAAAACAATTTTGGTTTCACAACCGGAGCCTTCGTCCGACAAATCACCCTATAATAAGCTCACGGAAAAGCATAAATTAACAATAATTTTTAGACCTTTTATTCATGTTGAGGGTGTTGATGCTAAGGAAGTCCGTAGGCAAAAAGTTGATTTTAATGATTTTCAAAACATTATTTTAACAAGTAGAAATGCAGTTGATAATTTCTTTCGTCTTTGCAAGGAAATGCGTTTTACAGTTCCCGATAGCACAAAATATTTTTGTCAATCAGAAGCAGTTGCCTTCTACTTGCAAAAGTATGTTGTTTACCGAAAACGTAAAATTTATGTTGGTGAAAAAAAAATTGAAAATCTTGAATCTATCTTTAAAAAATTCAATAAAGAAACTTTTTTGTTTCCAACTTCTGACATGTTAAGTAAAGATGTGCCTGATTTTCTAGAGAAATTATCATTAAATTGGCAAAGAGCGATTTTATATCGAACTGTAGTCAGTGACCTTTCTGACCTAAGAGATGTTTACTATGATATCCTTGTCTTCTTTAGTCCTTCAGGAATTGAATCCCTTTTTAAAAATTTTCCGGATTTTAAACAAAATGAAACTCGTATTGCAGTTTATGGAAACTCAACTATTCAAGCAGCTAAATTAGCGAAATTAAGAATTGACATAAAAGCTCCTTTACCTGAAACCCCTTCAATGACAATGGCGATTGAAAAGTATATTGAAAAAGTGAATAATTAGTAAAAACTATAAATATCCATCCAATTATAATTAAAGTTCAAGCTACAGGTATAATTAAAACTAGTCTTTTGTGAAAAAATAAATAAATAGTTAATGATACCAAAAGAACTATTTCGTGATAAACCAAGTAAAATGTTTTCTGATAGAATTAGCAATTGAATTAGATTCTATTATTATTTTTTAAAAGTGATTCCCAAAATACGCAAAAAGGATGTCAATAAGTTTAAAATTATTCATGTAAAATAATTCTCAGTAATTCGTTATTAAACTCATTAAAATTAACGCTTGATTTATTAACAAGAAGTAGAGATTTATTATTAAAAAAAAGTATTTAATTACAAATGTATAGTATATTGTTGAAAAACATATACTTCATCAACTATGATGAAATGAATTTAGTAATTATGAAAACATTTGATCAAACAATTGATTTAGACGGTATTGATAAAATAATTTTAAAAACTATGCTCGAAAACGCTCGAACTTCAATTCTGGCAATTTCAAAAATAACAGGTATTTCTGGAGCAGCCGTTCATCAAAGGTTAAAAAAATTAGAAAAAAATAAAGTGATCTTAGGTTCCCAGATTATAGTTAATCCAAAAATACTAGGTTTTAAAACCGTTGCTTTTATTGGAATTTATTTGGATAAAGCCATGCGGAATCGTGAAGCCGTGAAACAGCTTAAAAGCATTCCTGAGGTCATTGAGTGCCATTATACTACTGGCAACTGGAGTATCTTTGCAAAGCTGCTTTGCAAAGATAACGAGCATCTTATGGAATTATTAAATAAAAAAATACAATTGATAGAAGGGGTTTCAAGAACTGAAACTTTTATTTCACTTCAACAACAGTTGAATCGACAAATAATGCTTTAATTTTTTTTCTATTCTCACTTTGTTCATTTTACTTGTAGTTAACCTATAGTATAAAAACAGTAGCGGACTGAAAGCACATATTTTTCGGATAAGAAGATACTTAATTAAAAAAAACGGTTAGAGATTACCCCCAAACCGAAATTGCTTTTTGACATTATTGGCATGCCTTTTTATGTCTTGCCAGCAAGAGAGATGAAAATAATGACTAAGTAATAATTTCCCATACTTTTTTATATAAAATAATCAAAATATATTAAATTGTATCTATGCTATTTAAATTTTATCTTAAAATAAATAATCATTAATTGTAATAAACCCGCTACAATATTTGCTATGAATACAGAAGGACTCCCAATTAAATAACCATAGAAACACCATGAAGCAACACCAATAAACATAAACAAATACATGCTAAGTGATACCCCATCAGAAACTTTTGTTTTCCAAATTTTATAAACCTGAGGAATAAATGCATAGGTTGTTAGCGCAGCCGCGAACATACCAATTAATTCAATTTGAAATTGTGTCATTAAAAAACAATGTTAATTATTTTATTTGGAACAATAATCCATTTTTTAGGAGCCTTTCCTTCAAGATACTCAAGAGTCCTAGGATCATTTTTTACGGCTTGCTCAATTGCTGCTTTATCCAATGTTAAAGAAAGGGGAAGTGTGAAGCGCATTTTCCCATTAAATGAAACCGGATAGTTTTTTATCTCCTTAATTAAAAAAAAATCATTAAACACCGGAAAAGGCTCCTCAACGATACTAACTACACCACCCATTTTTTCCCAAATTTCTTCGGATACATGAGGTGCAAAAGGCGATAATAAAATCGTTAAAGGTTTCAAAATTTTTAAACTGTGACAGTTTAAATTTGTGAGTTCGTTTACACAAATCATAAAAGAACTTATACAGGTATTGAATGAAAAAGATTCAATATCCTCGGTTACTTTTTTAATCGTTTCATGTAGCGTTTTGAGTGCCTTTTTATCTGGAATTGAATCCGTAACAATAAACTCATCCTCCTTATAAAATAACTTCCAGAACTTTCTAAGAAAATTATACACTCCTGAAATTCCAGCTGTATTCCAGGGTTTAGCTTGTTCCAATGGTCCTAAAAACATCTCATACATTCGAAGGGTATCTGCACCATATTGATCACAAATTTTATCAGGATTAACAACATTATATTTCGACTTAGACATTTTCTCAACCTCACGACCTACTTTAAAGACTCCTTCACTAAATTCAAAAATAGCAGTTGCAAATTGAGGTTGCCATTTTTTGAGCCTTTCAATATCAAGTTCTTCAGATATATTAACTAAACTCACATCTACTCGAATAGACTCATATGTGATTTCGGATTTTAGTATGTCTTTAGAAACATAAGTCTGCGTTCCTGAGATTCTGTATATAAAAGCAGATGATCCCAAAATCATTCCTTGATTGATTAGCTTTTTTGCATATTCATCTACAGGCAGAAGGTCTAAATCAAAAAGAAATTTTTGCCAAAAACGAGAATAAAGTAAATGACCCGTTGCATGTTCACTACCCCCTAAATAAAGGTCTACGTCTTGCCAATAATTTTTGGCTTCATTACTCACGAAAAAATCTGAATTTTGTGGGTCCATATAACGATAAAAATACCATGAACTTCCAGCCCAACCTGGCATCGTATTTAACTCCAGAGGAAAAATAGTCTCATGATCTATTTCAGTATTGCCAACTACTTTTCTTTCTTTTTCATCCCAAGCCCAATCCATTGCATTACCCAATGGTGGCGAACCTTCTGGGGTAGGCAAATAATCTTCAACCTCAGGTAAACTTAAAGGCAAGTCTTCCAAATTCAGGGGCTGCGGCATTCCATTTTTGTAATAAATAGGAATTGGTTCCCCCCAATAGCGCTGTCTACTAAAAACTGCATCCCGAAGCTTGTAGTTAATCGTTCCCGCTCCAGAACCTTTTTCCTCAAGCACCTCAATAACAAGAAACATTGCCTCCTTATGGGAAAGCCCATTTAAGAAATCGGATTGATCCAAGACTGTATTAGCCTTATCGGTATAAGCCTCTTCATTAATCGAAACATTTTTAAAAATATTAGTAATAGGAATATTAAAATGCTTAGCAAAATCATAATCACGTTGATCTCCACAAGGCACTGCCATAACTGCACCAGTTCCATAATCTGCTAAAACATAATCTCCAATCCAAATTGGAATTCTATCTCCAGTAAAAGGATGAATTGCATAGGCACCTGTAAATACTCCTGTGATATTTTTAACATCAGCCATTCGTTCCCTCTGTGTTCGCTGTTGCGTTTCTTTAATATAAGCATCGACGACTGCTCTCTGATTGAGAGTGACAATTTCTTGAACTAAATCCAACTCTGGAGCTAAAGTCATAAAAGTAGCCCCAAAAATAGTATCTGGTCGTGTAGTAAAAACTTCTATTTTATTATAATTACCTTCAATCTCAAAAAACACTTTTGCCCCAATGGATTTACCAATCCAGTTACGTTGCATTTCTTTGAGAGGTTCTGGCCAATCAATTCGATCTAACCCTAAGAGTAATCGTTCTGAATATGCGCTAATTCGCATACTCCATTGTTTCATTTTCTTTTTAGTTACAGAAAAACCTCCACGCTCTGAAACTCCATTAATTATTTCATCATTTGCTAAAACAGTTCCAAGTTCGGCACACCAATTGACTTCTGAATATGAAAGGTAAGTCAAACGGTATCCCAATATAATTTCTTGTTTCTTGTTTTCGTCAAAATTGTTCCAATCTTCGGAAGAAAAAAATTGAATTTTACTGTCGCAAACTGCATTTATATTAATATTTCCGTTTTTTTTAAAACGCTCTATCAATGACCTAACAGAGAGCGCTTTATTAGTGTCTTTACAATAGTAGTGATCAAATAAGAGCAAGAAAATCCATTGAGTCCACTTGTAAAAATTTGGGCTTGAAGTTCTGACCTCTCTACTCCAATCAAAAGAAAATCCCATTTGATCCAACTGAGTTCTGTAGCGTAAAATATTCTCATTTATTGTTTTAGCTGGATGTTGACCTGTTTGAATAGCATATTGTTCTGCTGGTAATCCAAAAGAATCGTAACCTTGTGGGTGTAAAACATTAAATCCTTTGTGCCGTTTATAACGTGAATAAATATCACTTGCAATATACCCTAGTGGATGTCCAACATGAAGTCCAGCTCCGGAGGGATATGGAAACATATCCAAAATGTAGAATTTTGGTTTTTCTGAATGGTTCGAGACTTTAAAGGTTTTATTCTTCGCCCAGTATGCCTGCCATTTATTTTCAATTTTTTTAAAGTCGTATCCCACTTCTTTAGGTATTAGTTGCTTAGAAAGGAACAAAAATACGCTTATTGCTGGAATGATAAAATGCTAAAAGAATATATTATACGACCTGCAGTATTGTAATTCTTTTATATTTTTACAAAAACAATTATTGTGGCGCAAAGCTTTCAAGAAACCTTCCAAAAGAGGAGATTACTTTCAGGATACTTTTCTGTAGTGTTGAGCATAACTCTTGTCTTGTTTTTTGTTGGTGTACTGGGTTTGTTTTTACTTAACACTAAAAATATTGCCTCTCACTTCAAAGAGCAAATTGTGATGACAGTTTACTTAAAGGATAGTGCAAAAGATATTGAAATTACCCAGCTGAAAAAGAAAATTCAACTCAATCCAGCTTCAAAGAATGTTCGATTTACACCCAAAGAAGAAGCGGCACAGTTATACTCCAGAGATATTGGAGAAGATTTTGTCGAATTTTTGGGCTACAATCCACTGTTAAATTCAATTGATGTCTCTTTTAATGCTGCCTTTGTAAATACAATTTCTCTGTCACAAACAAAAAAAGAACTCGAAACCGTTGAATTTGTAAGTGAAGTAGTTTATGACCAACCTCTAGTCGCCCTTTTAGATGAAAATATTCGTAAAATTTCTTTAGTATTACTTATTACTACCGTTTTGTTTGTTTTGATCGCCTTATTACTTATAAATAGCTCCATTAGATTATCTATTTATTCTAAACGTTTTATTATTAAAACTATGCAACTAGTGGGCGCAAAAAAGTCATTCATACGTAGACCTTTCATATGGACTCATTTGCAACTAGGAGTCATAAGTTCTCTTCTTGCTTTAGGCGGGCTTTCGCTCTTATTCTTCGAACTTAACAAGCGTTTTCCAGAACTAAACATGATGAATTACCCATTTGAACTGGGAATAGTATTTGGAGGCGTTTTACTTTTGGGGATTGGAATTACTGGTATCAGTACTTTTTTTGCTACACAACGTTATTTAAACCTTAAAACAGATGCTGTCTATTAAATTTAATTCACCCTATGAAACAGTCCAATACTTCTAAGAAACTATTGTTTGGAAAACGAAATTATCGTTTTCTGTTTTTGGCAATTATTTTAATCTCTTGTGGTTTTATTTTAATGACAGGTGGAGGTAGTGATGATCCAAATTATTTTAATGAGGCTATTTTTAGCTTTAGACGTATTCGCTTGGCGCCTACCCTCGTACTTTGTGGTTTTGGAATTGCCATGTATTCTATTCTTACAAATCAAGCCTCTAAAAAATGAGTTATATAGAGGCAATTGTCTTAGGCATTATCCAGGGGCTAACTGAATTTTTGCCTATTTCATCTAGTGGTCATTTGGAAATTGGCAAGGCATTCTTTGGAAATCAAGCTGGGGCTCAGGAAAGTTTATTTTTGACTATTGTACTTCATGTAGCTACCGCACTGAGCACAATTGTGGTATTTAGGAAAGACATCCTTGATCTTATAAAAGGACTCTTTGTCATTAAATCTAATGAAAGTGCAGAGTTTAGTTTCAAAATAATACTCTCCATGATTCCTGCGATATTCGTAGGACTGTTTCTACAAGATCAAATCGAATTACTTTTTGCTCAAAATTTGGTTTTAGTAGGAGCAATGCTCTGCCTAACTGCAATTATTTTATTTTGGGCCGATAAAGCTAAAAAAACAGATAAAATAGTTTCTTCAAAAAATGCTTTTGTTTTAGGTGTCGTCCAAGCCATTGCTATCCTCCCAGGAATTTCAAGAAGCGGATCAACTATTGCCACTGCAGTATTATTGGGTATTGACCGAGAAAAGGCGGCACGTTTTTCTTTTTTAATGGTACTACCACTTATTTTTGGTAGTATGGCGAAAACACTTTTGGATGCCGAAGGACTAAGTGATAAAATTGAATTTCCTTCTTTACTTTTAGGTTTTGTTGCAGCCTTTTTTTCGGGTATAGTAGCATGTAAGTGGATGATTACACTAGTCAAAAAAAGTCAGCTTAAATACTTCAGCCTCTACTGTCTTGTGGTGGGAGGAATTGCTCTAATTTATGGACTTCTTTAAACAAAAATTCAATTCAGAAAAATTACAAGAAGGTCAAATCTTCTTAATTAACAAACCCATGGGATGGACTTCGTTTCAGGTTGTCAATAAGATTCGTTGGCATTTAAAAAACACAACGGGATTAAAAAAACTTAAAGTAGGACATGCAGGAACTTTAGACCCATTGGCTACAGGACTATTACTTATCTGCACAGGAAAGAAAACAAAAATAATCAGTACCCTACAAGATTCCGAAAAAGAGTACACAGGGACATTTAAACTTGGAGCAACAACTCCCTCCTACGACTTGGAGACTGAGATTGACAAAACTTTTAACATTGAACATATCACCCCAGAATTAATTGAAAATACTACAAAACAATTCTTAGGAAGAATACAACAAAAACCACCTCTTTTTTCAGCATTAAAAAAAGATGGAAAAAGACTTTATGAATATGCTAGATCTGGAAAAGCTATTGACATTGCCAAGCGAAATGTCACAATTTTTAAATTTAAAATAATAAAAATTGAATTACCAAATTTATGTTTTTTAATTCGCTGTAGTAAAGGAACTTACATCAGAAGTTTAGCATATGATTTTGGAAAAGCAATTTCTAGCGGAGCACATCTTAGCGCTTTACAAAGAACACAAAGTGGTGGTTATGAGCTTAAGGATGCCTACACAATGGAAAGCGTACTAAATAATAACTCACACATAAATATTAAAAGCAAATAATGTAATAACTTGCCAAAAGATTTATTAAATAAATCAAAATGACCCAAGAAACGATTTCTAAACAATTAACCCTTTTAGGATATGTTCAATCTCCAGTTGAAAAAGATGTCAATCTTAGTCAAGCGATTTTAGAGCTGAAAAAGGAAAAAAATGCGGTAATTCTTGCACATTATTATCAAGAACCTGCAATTCAAGACGTGGCTGATTATTTAGGAGATAGCCTCTATTTAGCTCAACAAGCTTTAAAAGTAGAGGCAGATATTATTGTCTTTGCCGGAGTTCATTTTATGGCCGAAACTGCTAAAATAATTAATCCCTCAAAAAAAGTTTTACTTCCAGATTTAAATGCAGGTTGTTCTTTGGCAGACTCTTGTCCTCCGTCAGATTTTCAAGCATTCAAGGCATTACATCCGAGCGCTATTGTGATTACTTACATAAACTGTTCTGCAGAAATCAAAGCCTTAAGTGATATTGTCTGTACGTCTAGCAATGCTAAAGAAGTGATTGAATCTATTCCAAAAGATCAAGAAATTATATTTGCTCCCGATAAAAATTTAGGTCATTTTTTAATCAAAGAAACTAGGCGTAATATGATTTTGTGGGATGGAGCATGCATTGTTCATGAAGCTTTTTCCTTTGAAAAAGTTGTAGCTTTAGCTCAAGAGCATCCAACTGCTAAATTTATTGCTCATCCAGAAAGTGAATCCCCAATTCTTGAAATTGCACATTATGTTGGAAGCACATCGGGTCTTCTCCAATTTGTTCAAATCGATTCTGCTAAAAGCTATATAGTAGCTACAGAAGTAGGTATTTTACATGAAATGCAGAAAAAATGTCCTGATAAAATTTTTATACCAGCACCTGTTGAAGATGATACTTGTGCTTGCAGTGAATGTGCTTTTATGAAATTAAATACATTAGAAAAATTATATAATTGCTTAAGGTTTGAACAACCTGAAATTCTTTTAGCTCCCGAACTCATTAAAAAAGCAGAAATACCCATACTTAAAATGTTAGCGATAAAATAGTAATGTTTACAGATGTATTAATCATTGGTACAGGAATTTCTGGACTTTCTTTTGCAATTAAATTAGCTCAGAATGATCCTGGAATTTCTATTACCTTAATTTCTAAAGATCAAGTCAGTGAGGGAAATACAAAATATGCTCAAGGAGGCATTGCGGTTGTCTCTGATTTTGAAAAAGATTCTTTTAAAAAACATATTCAAGACACCTTACTTGCTGGTGATGGTACATGTGATCGTGAGGTTGTTAAATTTGTAGTGGAGGAGGGAAAGGATCGGCTAAAAGAATTGATAAAGTGGGGTTCTCAGTTTGACACTCAACAAGAAAACCTTCATCTGGTTAAAGAAGGTGGACATTCAGAAAAAAGAGTGGTCCATTATAAAGATCACACTGGACTTCATATTCAACAAGTCTTAGTAAATAAAATTAAGTCCTTCAATAATATTAAAATTTTAGAAAATCATACGCTTGTAGATTTAATAACAGATCATCATAGTAAAGAAAAATATAAACGATGCTATGGCGCTTATGTAATCTCTAAAGAAGAGGAGAGTATTCTTAAAATTAGCTCCAAAATAACAGCGCTATGTACAGGAGGCGCAGGCAGCTTATATGCACACAGCACTAACCCGCCTATAGCAACAGGTGACGGCCTTGGAGCTGCTTATAGAGCAAAAGTGCATATGGATAAGTTACCCTATGTTCAATTTCATCCCACTGCACTTTACCATAAAGTAAATGGAAATACATTCTTAATTACCGAAGCAGTTCGAGGAGCTGGAGGCAAACTTAGAAACAGTTTAGGAGAATGTTTTATGGATAATTATGATCCTAGAAAAGAACTTGCACCAAGAGATATTGTTGCTCGTGCTATCCAAAAAGAAATTCAAAAGCAAAAAGAAAAATTTGTTTACCTTGATTCCTGTAATATAGATTCTAAAACTTGGAAGAATCGCTTTCCTAAAATCTATCAAACCTGTTCTAAATTAGATATTCATCTCCCTCAAGATTTTATTCCTGTAGTTCCAGCGGCTCACTACTTTTGCGGTGGAATAAAGGTTAATACAAAAAGTGAATCCAACTTGAAAGGTCTTTATGCAATCGGAGAATGTAGCGCCACAGGATTGCATGGTGCCAACAGGCTTGCTTCTAATTCACTTCTTGAGGCCTTGGTTTTTTCTCATCGTGCGGCTTTAGATACGATAGATAGCTTGAAAAAAAAATTGCCTGATTCCTTATTCTATGAAGCCCTTCCTGAATGGAATGGTGATTCTTATTCTAACTCTGTTGAAATAAAAGAAATTCATCAATTACGATTTAGACTTCAAGAGGTAATGTCACTCCATGTCGGGATTTTCAAAACTACAAAAGGGCTTAAAAAAGCAGATTTAGAAATGATTGAAATTTATAAAAAAATACAAAAAATATACAATCAACATAAGTTAACTAATGGCCTGTGTGAATTACGAAATATGGTAAGTATCGCACACATAATTATTCAACAAGCGCAATCAATAACAATAAATAAAGGAGTTTTTTTCAATCAAGATTATGCCTAATCATTTTTATCAATACTATAAAAACGAATTAAATCAATTTATTGATCAAGCCATCAAAGAAGATATTGGTTCTGGGGACCATAGTGGTATGTCCTGTATTAGTATTACTAAAGTAAATTCGGCAAAATTAATAGTTAAAGAAAATGGAATAATGGCTGGGATTAAACTTGCAGAAATCCTTTTTCATCGGTATGATCCTAGTTTATATTTTCAACCGTTCGTTGAAGACGGAGACAAAGTAAAGAAAGGGGTCATTGCTTTCAAAGTTGAAGGAAATTCTCAATCAATTTTAGCTACGGAGCGTTTAGTTCTAAATTCAATGCAACGAATGAGTGGAATAGCCTCTCTCACCTACAAGTTATCTCAAAAAATAAAACATCTAAACTGTCACCTTTTAGATACACGAAAAACTACTCCTAATTTTAGATATCCTGAAAAATGGGCTGTTAAAATTGGTGGAGGAACTAATCACAGAATGGGGTTATTTGACGCCTTAATGATAAAAGACAATCATGTTGATTTTTGTGGTGGCATGAAAAAAACACTTCAAAAAACTGAAAAGTACATAAGTTCGCTATCAAAACAATTTGATGTAGTTGTTGAGGCAAGAAATATTCATGAAATCGATATTATACTCAAATTTTCATGGGTCAGCAGAATTTTATTAGATAATTTCACCAAAAAAGAACTAGTAAATGCGATTAAATTAATTGACAAAAGGTTACCTACTGAGGCATCAGGAAATATTACAGAAAATAACCTGATTGAGATGGCTGAAACAGGGGTGAATTTCATTTCAATGGGAGCTTTAACTTATGCTGCAAAACCAATTGACTTGAGCCTACAAGCAGTTTTAACCTAAAGGAAGAATAATGTTAAGTTAAAATAGTAGTTTGTTAATCATTAACTCAAATAAATTCTTCTTTAATTTTTATATTTGTTAAACATGAAATATCAAAGAATACTTTTAAAATTAAGTGGAGAGGCCTTAATGGGTAAATTAACTCATGGAATTGATCCGATTCGAATTGATAGTTATGCTAAAGAAATTAAAAAAGTTTTTGATTCTGGTATAGAAATAGCAATTGTGATTGGAGGAGGAAATATTTTTAGGGGTGTATCTGGTGCAAGCAAAGGAATGGATCGCGTTCAAGGGGACTATATGGGGATGCTTGCTACAGTAATTAATGGTCTTGCACTTCAAAGTGCACTTGAAGATAATGATGTTCCTACAAGGCTCCAAACAGCTATTAAGATTGAAGCTATAGCTGAACCATTTATTAAAAGAAAAGCCACACGTCATCTTGAAAAAGGAAGAGTCGTTATTTTTGGGGCTGGAACAGGAAACCCTTTTTTTACAACAGATTCAGCAGCTGTACTTAGAGCAGTTGAAATCAATGCGGATGTTATTTTAAAAGGAACCCGAGTTGATGGTATTTATAATGAAGACCCTGAAAAGAATGAAGAAGCAATCAAGTTTGAATCCATTTCTTTCGATGATGTATTAAAAAAAGGACTAAAAGTTATGGATACTACTGCTTTTACACTAAGTCAAGAAAATAAGCTTCCTATCATTGTTTTTGACATGAACACAAAAGATAATTTAATCAATGTTGTAAAAGGAAAAAAGATAGGTACAAGAGTCGATTTATAAAAAATGTAGATATGGAAGAAATGGATTTTATTGTTGGCACAGCAAAAGAGGGTATGAATCAAGCTTTGGAGCATTTAGAAAAAGAAATGCTCAATTTAAGAGCTGGAAAAGCTAATCCAATAATGCTTTCAAGTGTAAAAGTTGATTATTATGGAACAATGACTTCCATAAGTCAGATAGCGAATATTAATTCGCCTGATGGAAGAACATTAACTGTGCAACCTTGGGAAAAAGTAATGCTTCAGGAGATAGAAAAAGCAATATTAATTGCAAATTTGGGTTTCAATCCCATGAATAACGGTGAATCTATTATTATTAATATACCACCTCTAACAGAAGAGCGCCGTCGTGAATTGGCTAAATTAGCTAAGTCAGAAGCTGAAAATGCGAAAATCGGTATTCGGTCTGCTCGAAAAGAAGCAAATAGTGAAGTTAAAAAATCAGAGGCATCTGATGATATTCAAAAGAATTATGAAATCGATATTCAAGAGTTAACAGATTTCTATAATTCAAAGGTAGACGAGATTTTTCGTGTTAAGGAAAAAGAAATCTTAACCATCTAACTCTATTTTCAATCCAGCAGCCGAGTAAGCTTCATGAAAAAGAAAAAGAAAATAAATATTTGGGGCCTTGTAGCTCGACTTATACTAAGAAATAGAATTTTCATTCTTGCTGTTATTATTGCTGTCACTGTATTCTGGGCTACTCAATGGAAATATATGCAGTTTACTTTTACAGAGGCCAACTTATTACCAGATAACCACCCCGAAAATGTTTTATACGAATCATTTGTAAACAAATTTGGTGAGGAAGGTAATGTAATTGTAATCGCTGTTAAAGAGCCTGATTTTTTTTCTCCTAAAAAGCGAAATGCTTGGCGAAAATTAAACAATCGGATTAATGAATTTAAGGAGATTAATTTTGTGCTCTCCACCGATAATCTTCAAGAACTAATTAAAGACACTAAATCGGAAAGCTTTAAACTTGAACCAATAAAGCTAAGTTCAGTCAAAGATTCACTCGGTATAAAAAAATTTAAAGAAAAGCTATTCTTAGAACTCCCATTTTATGATAATTTAATTTTTAATCCAGAGACTAATACTATAAGGACATTAATCTACATGAATCCAGATATTGTGAATACTTCAGCAAGAAAGGATTTTATATTTAAAACATTTATACCGCTAATTGAAAGTTTTGAAGAAGAGACAAAAATGGATTTACGAGTTTCGGGAATGCCATATATTAGAACGCTCAATGCGCAAAATATTGTTGATGAGATAGGACTCTTTATCCTTGGAGCAACACTTATAACTTCTCTGATCTTCTTTTTGTTTTTTAGATCTTTCAGAGCCACCTTTATCTCACTTATTGTTGTTGCTGTTGGTGTTATGTGGGCTTTCGGAATTTTAGGCTTGATGGGCTATGAAATCACTGTTCTAACAGCTTTAATACCTCCCTTAATTATTGTTATAGGAATTCCTAATTGTATTTTCCTAATAAATAAATACCAACAAGAAATTTCCAAACACAATAATCAAGCTAAATCACTTCAGAGAGTGATTGTTAAAATTGGGAATGCCACCTTAATGACTAACCTCACTACTGCATCAGGGTTTGCAACCTTTATTTTAACCAATAGTAAAATTTTAAAGGAATTTGGGGTGGTGGCTTCCATAAATATAATTGCTATTTTCTTACTCTCACTTTTGATCATTCCAATATTTTATAGTTTTATGAAACTTCCCAAGAAGAAGCATTTAAAACATTTAAAAAATAAGTCCATTGACTATTTCGTAAAATGGATGGAAAATAAAGTACGTGAAAAACGAATTAATGTTTACATCGTTTCAATTCTTGGATTAGTTATTGGAATAATAGGCATTTATCAAATTAAAATTTCAGGAAGTATTATTGAAGATATGCCCAAAAGCGCACCTTTCTTCAAGGATATAAGTTTTTTTGATAAAAGTTTTAATGGAATTGTTCCAATAGAAATTTGGATAGACAGTAAGCGCGAAAATGGTATTGTTAAGCCTGCAACTTTAAAGCGAATGAATAAGCTCCAAGAGGTCATTGATGAATACGATGAGCTTGCTCCTCCTATTTCTGTTGTCAATGTAGTCAAGTTTGCCAAGCAAGCATATTACAATGGTAATCCAAATTACTACAGCCTTCCAACAACACAAGAAAATAGTTTTATTTATCCTTATTTAAGTAAAGTCAGTGCAGACAGTAAAATCCTGAATGGATATGTTGATAGTACGGGTCAATACGGAAGAATCACCACCTTCATGCAAGATATAGAAACTGATCGCATGGAATTGATAGAAGCTGAATTAAAAAAGGCAATAAATAAAATTTTTCCTGAAAAACGCTATGATGTTAATATTACTGGGAAATCATTACTTTTTTTAAAAGGAACAAAATATCTCATCAAAAATCTAATCCTTTCCTTATCCTTAGCTATTTTATTGATTGCTTTTTTTATGGCTTATTTGTTTCGATCATTTAAAATGATTTTAATTTCACTAATTCCCAATCTATTGCCCTTGATCATAACAGCAGGAGTAATGGGTTTTGCAGGAATACCTCTTAAACCTTCCACCATTTTAGTTTTTAGTATTGCATTTGGAATATCAGTAGATGATACTATTCATTTTTTAGCAAAGTATAGGCAGGAGTTAATTTCAAATAAGTGGAGAATAAAGCAAGCTGTATTTGCTGCACTTAGAGAAACAGGAGTAAGTATGTTTTACACCTCAGTAGTATTATTCTTTGGCTTTTCTGTTTTTTTGTCTTCCAACTTTGGAGGAACGCAAGCGCTGGGTGGGTTGGTGGCCGTGACACTATTAATGGCAATGTTGGCAAATTTAATTCTACTCCCTTCCTTACTAATTTCTTTAGAGGATACAATTAGCAATGATAAAGTACTTAAAGAACCAAAAATTGAAATTTTAGATTGATAAGGGAAGTTAGTCACCGGCTGTTCCTTTTTATGAAATAAACTTATCTTTGTTACTACAAAAGCAAATTCATGAAAGCAGTAAAAATTAAAGACATTTTACAAAATGGATCTATAAACACACCTTGTTCAATAAAAGGTTGGGTACGAACATTCAGGGCCAATAGATTTATCGCTTTAAATGATGGTTCTACAATTGACAATCTCCAATGTGTAATTGATTTTGAGAATATCGATGAATCCCTCTTAAAACAAATCACTACAAGTGCTGCACTACATCTGGAAGGATCATTAGTTAAAAGTCAAGGTAGCGAACAAAAGGTAGAGTTACAGGTAGAAACGATTTCACTTTTGGGAGCCTCAGACCCAGAACAATATCCAATACAACCAAAAAAACATAGTCTTGAATTTTTAAGAGAAAAAGCACATTTAAGAATCCGAACTGCTACTTTTTCTTCAATAATGCGGGTACGTTCAGCGCTTGCTTTTGCTGTTCATGAATTTTTTAATGAAGAAGGATTTTTTTATATAAATACACCCATAATAACAGGGAGTGATGCTGAAGGAGCAGGAGAAATGTTTCATGTTTCAACATTAGACCCAAAGAATCCTCCGTTAACAGAATCAGGTGATTTGGATTACAAAAGTGATTTTTTTGGAAAAGAAACTAATCTTACCGTTTCAGGTCAATTGGAGGCAGAAGCCTATGCCCTTGGGTTAGGAGATGTTTATACTTTTGGACCTACCTTCCGTGCAGAAAACTCAAATACTACAAGACACCTTGCAGAATTTTGGATGATCGAACCTGAAATGGCATTTTATGATTTGAATGATAATATGAATCTTGCAGAAAAATTTATCGTTTCAGTTCTTAAAAAAGTATTAACCCGTTGTGAGAAAGATTTGCTTTTCCTAGACGAACGTTTTATTAATGAAGAAAAAAATAAGCCCCAACTTGAAAGAAGTCCAATGGGCTTAATAGAAAAAATAAAGTTTGTTGTTGAAAATAATTTTAAACGAGTTAGTTATTCTGAAGCATTTGAGATTTTAAGAAACTCAAAACCTAATAAAAAAAAGAAATTTCAATTTCCAATTACAGAATGGGGAGTTGATCTTCAAAGTGAGCACGAACGCTTTTTAGTTGAAAAACATTTTAAATGTCCTGTAATTTTATTTGATTACCCAGCCAGCATCAAAGCATTTTATATGCGAAGAAATGATGATGAAAAAACAGTTAGAGCAATGGATATTTTATTTCCGGGTATTGGAGAAATTGTTGGAGGTTCTCAAAGAGAAGAGCGTCTCGAGGTGCTTGAAAAAAGAATTAAAGAAATGGGAATTGACGAAAAAGAACTCTGGTGGTACATGGATCTTAGACGTTTTGGAAGTGTTCCCCATAGCGGCTTTGGATTAGGCTTTGAACGGTTGGTTCAGTTTACCACCGGGATGAACAATATTCGTGACGTTATTCCTTTTCCTAGAACACCTCAAAATGCTTCTTTCTAAACTACATACGGTAAAGTTTTATCTTTGAACAATGAATCATTAAGTTATGCTAAAACAACAGCTACAGCTAAAGCTATCTCAAAAACTTTCTCCTCAACAGATTCAGTTGATGAAATTGATTCAACTTTCAACGCTTGATCTTGAGCAAAAAATTGAAGCAGAGATGGGAGAAAATCCGGCATTAGAGACGGGTAAGGAAAATACTTCTGAAAATCAAGAAGATGATTTTGAAGGAAGTTCATCACTTGAGACAGATCAAATTAATGTAGATGAATATTTAAGTGATGATGAAATCCCTGCTTATCGTCTTTATGCAAACAATTATAGTAGTGATGATGAAAATAAAACTATACCTCTAAGTGGTGGAATAAGTTTTCATCAATATTTACATCAACAAATGGGAAATTTGATTCTCAACGAAGAGGAAATGTTAGTTGCTGAATTTCTAATTGGAAGTGTGGATGAAAGTGGATATATCAGACGAACTATAGATGAATTAATCGACGATTTGGCTTTTACGCAGAACATCATAGTTGAAAAAAGTACTTTGAAAAGAATCCTTAAATCTGTTCAAACACTTGATCCTCATGGAGTTGGCGCAAGATCATTACAAGAATGTCTTTTTATTCAATTAAATAAAAAGAAAAAAGATCGGCCTGAAGTTGAGAATGCCTTACGAATAGTTAAAGATGAATTTGATCATTTTTCACATAAGCATTATAGTAAACTTCAAGAACGGATTGGCATTACTAAAGAAGAATTAAAAATAGCATTAGACCTAATTAGTCATTTAAATCCAAAACCGGGGGGTGCACTTTCAAATACGATACAAAACACCCATGTGGTTCCTGATTTTATTTTAACAATTGAAAATGGAGAAATAGAAGTGGCTCTAAATAAAAGAAATGCTCCACAATTAAAAGTTTCTAATACCTATAGAGAAATGCTAATGGGGTATCAAGAAAATATCACAAAATCTAAAACTCAACAAGAGGCTGTGCTTTTTATTAAACAAAAACTAGATTCAGCAAAATGGTTTATTGAAGCCATAAAACAAAGGCATCAAACTTTATATTTGACAATTAAGGCAATTATTGCACATCAGCAAGAATATTTTCTTACTGGCGATGAACGTAAGCTTAAACCAATGATTTTAAAAGATATTGCAGATAAAATTCAAATGGATATTTCAACTGTTTCTCGAGTAGCAAATAGTAAATATATTGAAACGCCATATGGTGTTAAAATACTTAAAACTTTTTTTTCTGAAGGTTTAAAAAAAGAAGATGGTGATGAAGTCTCTTCAATAGAGATTAAAAACATACTAAGTCAATTGATTTCAGAAGAAAATAAGAAAAAACCCCTCACAGACGATACTCTCTCTAAAACTCTAAAGGAAAAGGGATATATTGTAGCGCGAAGAACTGTTGCTAAATATCGAGAACAACTCGAAATACCGGTAGCTAGGATGCGCAAAGAATTATAATAGATAAAAAATTAAACCTACTTTTATTGGGGTTAATTCTATAGAAAGAGTTTGTGAAGAAAGTGAGTTGATGTTAAAAAATGGTGATATTCGGTAAGCTATATAAAAATTCCACGTGTTATATCCAAAACTCAAATGCGTAGTTGCGCCAAAATTATTCAATTCATCATCAACTACTAAAGAAAAGTTGTCCTGATTAGCAATTAATCGATAATTCCATTGAAAGGAAATGCCACCATAAATTCTCCAAAAGGCGTAATCTGATGGAGTAGAAGTTCTCCAACGTAAACTTATTGGTAATTCTAGAGATTGAATGGAAAAAAATAAAGGTGAAACATTTGTATCATTTACAAGTGAGTAAATCCCTTTCTTATTGAAATCTTCTGTCCTATTCAAATTAGTATTGTAGCGTTCGAATCCCATTCCCAATCCAACACCCAAAGCTAATTGCCCTGATGGGATTATAGGAAAATCACGTATAACTCCAAATTGGAAATGACTAGAAAGACCCCTGGTATCAAAAGCATCTTGATCGCTCACTAAGGCTACAAAAGAAAGTCCCAAATAAACCTGGTCTTCCCTGTAAAAAAAAGAATTTATAGAGTCAACTTCAGGTTCTGAATAATCAGTATATTTTTCCTGACTAAAAGATAAAAAACCTTTCAATAAGGAAAATGAAATTATGAAATATTTAAATCTTAAACTCACGTTGGGTTAAAGTAAAAAAAAAGTGCCTTAAAAGGCACTTTAAAATAATATAAATTACAAGAAGATTAATTTATGTTTTGAGTATAGTCACCAACTCTTGTGGTATAATTAATTTTCAAAGCACTCACTTTTCTTAATTCTTGCTTGATATCCTGAATTAAACCCATTTTAGTTTCACTATCAACTTTCAATGCAGTAGTCAAAACATTTTGGAGTTCTTGACGTTTGGATGCACGCTCTGCTAAAATAAAAGCACCAACTTCACTAACCGTAGCAAACTTATCATTTAATTGTATTCTTGCAGTAGATCCATATTTGTCAATATAGCGACTTGAGGGTTTACCTGCATAAATATACATAACGCGATCTTTCTTATCAAGCTTTTCTATTTGATCAGCAGCAGGAAGTTTATTAACAATTAATAAAGTACTATCTCTCATTACGGTTGCTACCATAAAAAAGAACAATAACATAAAAACAATATCGGGTAAAGATGCAGTATTAATTGCAGGCGACTCCCCTCCTTTTTTCTTTTTAAATTTTGACATATTTTATGTTTTAACTTGATTTGCTAGTTGATTCTGCTTCGGAAAGTTTTTGAGGATACATTTTTTTAACAAAATCTAGCTTTGGCTTTAACTCCTCGCGGTCAGCTTCAGAAGTTCTTGGATCATCATATTTCTTTTGCGCGTCGACATAGTTTGACCCTAAATTAGGGTTCAAACGTAAAAATTCACGATTACGTAACTCGTTGTAAGCTGCAACTAGCTCGTTTTGAACCGCAATGTAAATCTTATAAGAAGTTTCTCTGTCACTCTTTAAGGATATAATTGCCTTATCTGGATTATCTGATGATGCTTCATCGCGTTTTCCCTGACAATAATCACAAGTTTCATCTCCTACCCCTCCTCCATTATCAAGAAATTCAACAGCCAAAGAACGTAAATCTTTAATATCAGCTAATTCCTCCTCTACTAAAAGTTGATCATTTTTACTCACTAAAACAGTGAAAATATTTTTCTGCCTTATAATGGGGGGGTCCACTTGATCTTCCATAGGTGGTAACTTCCGATTCAATCCACTATCAGTTTCTATGGTTGTAGTTACCAAGAAAAATATAAGAAGAAGAAACGCAATATCGGCCATTGAGCCTGCATTAACTTCGGGTGCTGATCTTTTTGCCATAATCTATCTGTTGAATAGTTTTTTAACTCCAAAAAACACCATTGAACCAATCGCCAATGTTCCTAAAAGATAAAACATTCTTAATCCGGCTTCTACCCATCGAGATCCAATAGCAGAGAGCATTTCGCCGTCTTTTAATGGGGTTTCAACACCTGAGGAAGTGGCATATGCGATTACTAGTACAATAATAAAACATCCCGTGAATAGTAAGGATTTTTTTAATTTCTGTTTACTGGAGGCTAGATTTAATAAAGAAAATAAAACAGTTGTTACAACTGTGATAATTAGTATAGCGATTGATAATGTGACTAATGGAGAAACTACTCCAAAATCTCCAATACTTGCAGCCATTTTGATTTCTTCATCTCCTGCGCCAATAATTCTAAACAAGAATATAACGCCAAGAAAACCGAAAACAGCACTAATAATTTTAACAATAGTTTGAATATTCATAATGAATTGCTGTTAAGGATTAATTATTTCTTTTGTGCAACAAGGATATCAATCAATGTGATTGATGCATCTTCCATGTCGTTTACAATTCCATCAATTTTGGCAACAATGTAGTTGTAAAAAACCTGAAGAATAATTGCAACTACAAGTCCAAATACCGTCGTTAAAAGCGCTACTTTAATACCTCCTGCAACGAGTGATGGCTGCATATCCCCAGCAGCTTCAATTTTATCAAACGCTTGAATCATTCCAATTACTGTTCCCATGAATCCCAACATAGGAGCCAATGCAATGAATAAAGATATCCAAGATACGTTTTTCTCTAGCTGACCCATTTGAACACCTCCATAAGCTACCACAGCTTTTTCAGCACTTTCAACTCCTTCATCAATTCTATCTAATCCTTGATAGAAAATTGAAGCAACGGGTCCCTTTGTGTTACGACAAAATTCTTTGGCAGCATCAACACCACCGGAGGATAATGCTTCTTCAACACCTTCAGTTAATTTCTTTGTATTTGTAGTTGCTAAATTCAAGAATATAATACGTTCAATAGCGATTGCTAAACCAAGAATCAGACAGATCAATACGATCCCCATGAACCCGGGTCCACCTTCGATAAATCGTTTCTTTAGTTCTTGTGTGAAAGTTGCTGATTCGATCGTCACCTCATCATCAATATCTTGAGAGATTGAAGTTGCAACTGAACTATTAGTAGTAGTTGTAGCTTTGGCAGTAGCCATGAACCCTATCAATGTAAGGGCAAAGAATAATTTTTTCATTTTAAATATTTGTTTGTTCTTTTTAGTTAAATGCGGTTAAAGATAAAAAAAAATATACACGATATTCATTTTTGCAGAGAGGAAGGGATTCGAACCCTCGATACGCTTTTGGCGTATACACGCTTTCCAAGCGTGCGCCTTCGACCA
>MEHZ011539633.1_pt1 | contig 58383 bp, 53 predicted proteins | sample 897221 | NCBI WGS metagenome assembly MEHZ01 (sample SAMN05514161, study PRJNA337945) | marine metagenome | isolation source: marine surface water | place: Arctic Ocean | collected 2007-12-13 | reverse complement strand
AAACAGCATCAAATTAAGGTTTACCATGACGTACCCAATAAAAAAGTAGCTTTAGCAATGAAAGATGCTGGAGTGGATGGATTGAATTGTATTAATTGGCGAGGTGGAGGACAAACTGGTATTCAGTCTGCTGAAAATTTCATAGAGGAATTGCATGACATTGGTATTCCCCTGATTTGTGCTGGTGGCATTAGCAGTAAAGAAGATTATAAAAAAGCTCTAGATATGGGATATGCAGGTGTTCAAATGGGCACAAGATTTTTAGCAACTCATGAGTGTAAAGTAACTCAAAGTTATAAACAAGCAATCATTGAATCCTCCGAGGAAGACATTGTTTGGACAAATAAGATAGCAGGGAATAACTCCTCTGTTATTAAAACAAAAGATGTAATGCAGGGTGGCTTAAGAACAGGACCCATTATCAATTTTATGTTGCGACAATCTAAATTGAAAAGGTACGCTCGAATGTATTTGATGAGCCGAGGACTTAAAAATTATAACAAAACTACCTTTGACGATTCTGTTCAATTTTGGCAAGCTGGAAAAGGAGTTGGTAATGTTCAATCTGTAAAATATGTAGCTGATATCATCGAAGAATTTTCTTTGTAAAGAAGAAACAATGACCAGATTTGAACTTGTTACTTTTTAAAATATTAGTATTACAAAATAAACCCCTCGGGTAAAACGGTGCTAATTAGTCGATTTATCTTTAATTTTATTATATGGAGGAAAATGGTTTAAATGAATTGCTAATTGGTCTTTATTTAACTCTAGGGTTTTATGCTATAGCAAGGACAAATTATTTCATTAGTCAAAGAAATAAAAATTGGGGTATATTGATTCATTGGATTTTACATCTTATTAATCTTATTGTTTACTTCTACATTTTATCTAACCTTTTTTTATAAAAAATTTTTCTTAAGAACTGCAATTTTAGTTACTGTCATTTTCTATTGCTTGGTATAATTCTAAATACTATTTTTATTAGTGTAATGAAGGCTTATGAAGATTAATGCAGAACATATCATTTTCCAATACAGAACTGTCCAAAGATAGTTCCTAATATATCATTATCAGTGTCAATTTTTCCAGTAATACTTCCTATGTGAAAAATTGATTCTTTTAACTCAATACTTAATAAATCTCCTGGGATGCCGTTTTCAAGGCCTTCCATAACTGATTCTAAAGCCTCTAAAGCTAATTTCAAAGCACTAAAATGCCTTGTATTATTAATGATAACAGCCGAATTATTTCCTAATGCTAGGGTGGTTTTAACTAAATGTTTTTTTAGTGACTCAAGACTCTGTTCCTCAAATGTGGATATTCCCATTCCAAATGGATTTATTGATTTAGCAATTGAACCCAATAATTTTTTATTAAAATTTGAATTAAATCCATTTACATTTTGATCAATTTTATTTTCAATTAAAATTACATTTAAACTCCCATGCTGAAGTGATTTAATCTCCCTTGAAAGTTCCTTAAAATCAGAAGATATTTCATAGAGATAAACCAGAATAGTAGCCTGAGTGATTTTATCCTTTGCTTTTTTAACTCCTATTGCTTCAACTAAATCATCTGTTTCTCTCAATCCTGCCGTATCAATAAATCGAAAACTGATGCCTTCAATAATTAGTGTGTCTTCAATAAGGTCTCTTGTAGTACCAGGAATATTAGAAACAATAGCTTTTTCTTCTTTAAATAAAGCATTTAGGAGTGAGGATTTTCCTGAATTAGGTTTTCCAGCAATAGCTACTGGGACTCCCTTTTTTATAACATTACCATAAGTGAAAGATTCCTTTAATTTTATTATTTCCTTGTGTAAGACTTTTAATAGATGGAGAAGTTCATTTTTATTCGCAAAGGTTACATCTTCCTCACTAAAGTCAAGTTCAAGCTCAATTAAAGCTTTAAATTGAATCAGTTGCTGACGTAGTTCTTCCATGTTCTTGGAAAAACCACCTCGCATCTGTTTCATGGCCATATTATGGGCAGCTTCACTTTCAGAGGCAATGATGTCAGCTACAGCTTCTGCCTGACTTAAATCCATTTTTTTATTTAAGTAGGCTCTTAGTGTGAATTCACCAGCTTGTGCAGGAAGAATCCCTTCGTTTATAAAGCAGTTAATTATTTTTTGCTGTATGTATGAAGAACCATGACAAGAAATTTCAACAACATCTTCGCCAGTATAGGAAAGTGGACCTTTGAAAAAGGTTACCATCACTTCATCTATAAGCTGCTGCCCAAAAACAAAATCTGCTAAAAAAGCTGTATTTGGAAGAATTTGGCTCAATTTATTCTTAGCTTTTGGATGGATAAAAATAGCTATTTTTTCAATGGCTATCGAACCTGAAAGTCTAATAACACCTATAGCACCACTTCCTTGTGGTGTGGACATAGCAATTATGGTTCCCTCACTAATCATAGTTTATATAGTTTTAGTAAAAGTGGCTCTTTTCTTATGCTGACGATTTTCATAATTTTTCCACAGTTTTTGTATCGCTAAATTCTCCTCTAATTCTGGATTGGTTTCTACAATTGTTATTTTTCTTTTGTTGAAGAGTTTTTGTATTTCATTAAAAATAATAGCAGTGATTCCTTTATTTTGAAAATCAGGATGAACCCCAATAAGATAAAAGGAGGCTCTATTATTGAACATCATCGCTTTTAATAAATGATAAAAATTAAAAAAATTAATTTTTCCATTTATTTTTTGCAAGGCTTTAGTAAAAGATGGCATTGTAATGGCAAATGCAATCAAGCGTTCGTTTTTATCAACGACACATTTTATAAAGTCTGGTTTAATGAATTTTAAGTAACGATCTTTATAATGTTGAACCTGATAATCTTGAATTGGCACATAGGTTTGAAGATTATTATAGGTTTCCCCTAATAATTTAAACATTTGATCTACATAGGGTAAAATATCTTTACGTTTTTTAAAATCAAGTATTTTTAAGTTATAGCGATCCAAAATCACACTAGAAAAGCGCTTTATTTTTTCAGGAGAATTTTCAAAATCAGAAATTTTTATTTCATATTCCACCCACTTTGCTTGAATTGAAAAGTTTAGAGATTCTAAATGCTTTTGATAATAGGGAGCATTATATAGGGTTATCATAGTGTTTCGCTCTTCAAAACCTTCAATTAGCAACCCTGCTTTGTCCAGATTTGAAAAACCTACTGGTCCTTCAATAAACTCCAATTTATGCTCTTTTCCAAACGCAATAACCTGATCCATAAGTAATTTTGAGACCCTTACATCATCAATGGCATCATACCAACCGAAACGAACTTTTCGTTTATTTAATTCATTGACTTCAATCCAATTTACCATGGCTGCAATTCTTCCAACTATTTTATCTTCTCTGTAAGCGAGATAAAAGCGTGCGTCTGCATTTTGATAAACAGGGTTAAATATTGGATCAATTGTTTCAATTTCTTCATTTATAATAGGAGGTACCCAATAGGGGTTTCCCCTATATAGCTCAAAAGGAAACATGACAAAAGTATTATAGTCAGTTTTTGAATTAATTTCCTTAATAGTAACTTTATTATTCATTCAACTTAATTTCGTGCTTTACGATTTTTTTTGCGTTCGTTCTTATTGGTTTTCTTAAGTGTTTTTTTTAGTTGGCGTTCTTCTTGCTTTAAGGCTTTGAATTCTAACTCTGCTGATGATATATAATCTTGATGGAAATCAAGTCTGTAAGAAACTCCTAAATTAAATAAAAACTGACTTGGTGTTGTTTTTGTATTTGAACCAACTGTTGCTTCAATCTGAATATTATCTGAATATAAATAAGCTGTTCCTATTCTGAATAAATAATCATTAAATAAATCACTTTTTTGTCCTTGATGTTCCAAATAAACGGACCAAAGGGGATCAAGTGTATGCGTTAAAGTAAGTATATAACTGATTTCAGGATAGGTAGATAAGTAACGATCATAAGTAAAGTTTGTTACAAAAACCCATGTACCTAAAAAATGTGATTGAGTTGATAAAGTTCCTCTTAAATGGAATAAAGGCTCTTCCTGAGTAGGTACATTAAGGTTTTGAAAGAATATGGGGCGATATAAATTACCAAAAATATTATTGTAAGGAAAGGGATTGCTTTTTTCAAAACTCACATTAGTTCCTAAGGTTAAAGAAACTGCAGGAATAAGTTCACGGAGTTTAAATCCATTATTTGCCTTCCAACTATAAACATTATTGTTTTTCTCCTTTTTAAAAGGATCATAGAGCAAATATTTAAAACCAATAAAGTTTTGCAAAAATCCTTTTCTGGAGCTAATAATAGGAACGCTACTTACCTTAGAGTTAAGCTTACCTATAATATATTTTCCCTCATAAGTTAACTCCAAAGTTTCTAGTAAAAATCCCCACCGCAAGGAAAGAAAGCTGATACCTCCATCAAATGTAGAGTTGTTGTAGCCAGAATGTAAATAATTTCTAAAAGCAATTCCAAGCTCAGCTTGAATTACATCTTTTCCAACCGCAAATGCTCCAATTGATAATCCTGGTCTGTTGGAATTGATTTGATCAGTGTATTGTGCTTTTAATAAAAAAGACATGAGAAAAAAAACAATGAAAATAGGGTTTCTTATCATCCTGTAAATATAGAACAACTATACTTTATGATTTATACTAGCTGTTAATGATTTGTGAATTTTTACTGTTTCAAATTGAATTAGTTACTTTTGCATTATAATTTTTTATTGTGATTTTTAAAATAATATTTATTTTTCTATGTGTAGTTTATCTGTTAAGATTACTATCTCCTTTTTTATTTAAACTTCTTTTTTCAAGTATTGTAAAAAAAGCAACATCTAATCAAGGTTCAAATGAGCATCAATCTAATACAAAGCCAAAACAGAATAAGACTTCTTCTGAATCTATAGGAGAGTATGTAGATTATGAAGAAGTTGAATAAGGATTCTATAGTTTCAGTTTTAATACCCCATGGACTAGTTGTTTTTGGCTTGGTACTTGTTTCTTTATTATTTTATTATCCTTTACTAAATGGTAAAGTATTATTGCAGTCTGACATTCGTCAATACGAGGGCATGTCAAGAGAATTGAAGGAGTACCGTTTTGAAACAGGAGAGGAAACTTACTGGATAAATAATGCTTTTGGAGGAATGCCCACTTATCAATTAGGTGCAAAATATCCTGCAGATTTTCTTAGTCCGATTTATTCCTTTTTTAGAATTCTTCCAAGACCAGCTCATATTCTTTTTTTATATTTTTTTGGAGCTTATATTCTCCTATTAGTTTTAAGAATACCCTGGCATACTGCCCTTTTTGGGTCTTTGGCTTTTGGTTTTTCTACTTATTTGTTAATTATACTTCAAGTAGGACACAATACAAAAGCACTTGCAATAAGCTTTATTCCTTTTGTTCTAGCTGGACTTTTAATGTTATTTGAAAAAAAGGATTTCTGGGGTTTCTTTTTGACAACAATTGCTCTCGGAATGCAAGTACGAGCAAACCACTATCAGATGACTTATTATTTATTGTTATTGATGGGTATTTTTATATTTTTTTTTGGTTTGCAAGCCTTGAGAAAACAAACGAAAAAATCCTTTATTAGATCAATTGGACTTATATCTCTGGCGGGAATTCTTTCTCTTGGATTTAATGCATCATCACTTTTGACGACTTCACAATACACAAAGTTCAGTACGAGAGGTTCAAGTGAATTGAAATTTAAATCAGATGGTACTCCAAAAGAACAGTCCACAGGTCTTGAATATGATTATATAACTGAATATAGTTATGGGATTTTTGAGAGTTTAAATCTAATTGTCTCAAGAATACAAGGAGGAGGATCAAGTGAGGACCTGGGTGAAGATCATGGAGTTTATAATTTTTTGAGAGAACGTGGAGTAGGAGCTTCTCGATCAAAACAATTTTCTCAAAATGTTCCAACCTATTGGGGCAATCAACCTATCCTTGAAGCACCAGCCTACATAGGCATAAGTATTTTCTTTTTCGCAATTTTGGCTTTAGCTTTTGTAAAAGGAACAATTCGAAATTCTTTATTGATTGGAATCCTATTTTCCTTGTTATTGTCATGGGGAAAAAATATCCCTTTTTTAACTCGTTTTTTTATTGATTATGTTCCATTTTATAATAAATTCAGGGCTGTTTCATCTATTCAAATTATTTTGGAGTCTTGTTTTCCAATTTTGGCTTCTCTAGGGATGCATTGGGCTATAGAAAACATAAAAAAGTTTAGTTTAAAACGTTTTATAAAGGTTGCTATTATTCCTTTGGTTTTATTGACTTTGCTTCTTTTATCTCAAGGGATGCTATCTTTTTCTGGAGCTAATGATGGTTACTTTAATGAAATTTACGGTACTGAATTGGTTAATAAGATTGTTGAAGCAAGAAAATCTATTTTTCAGTCAGACTTGTTAAGAGGCATCCTAATTATCTTTGTAATTATCTCCACACTTCTTGCTTATAAGTTTAATAAAATTAACAAAAGTATAGCCATTACCATAATGATTAGTATTCTTCTTTTTGATTTATTGGGAATATCTAATCGTTACATCTCACGCGACGAGAGTTTCGTTTCTAAAGAGTTTGCGAATAGTGCGTTTCAAATAACTGAATCTGATAGAGCTATTTTAAAGGACACCACTGATTTCAGGGTTTTTGAGCCACAACTTAGACTTACTGGAGCAAGGACAGCTTATTTTCACAAAACCCTTGGAGGTTATCATGGAGCTAAACCAAGGCGTTTTGAAGAGTTGTTCGATTATTATAATACTCACCAAATATCAGGTGTTTTGAATTTTTTAAATGTAAAATATATTTTGTTTCCAGATGAGGAATCAGGTGAGTTGAAGCCCATGCGAAACCCTAACGCTTTAGGCTCTGCTTGGTTTGTTGAAACTCTAGTTCCAAACAGAAATGCAGATGTATTATTAGAACGATTAAAAACCACAGATTTTAGTAAGGAATCTCTTTTTATTCAAGATGATATTCCTAATTATATATCACAAACTTTTGAAAAAGATACTTTGTCTTCTATAGTTTTAAAAAAGAGTACCCCAAATCAATTGATTTACAGCACAAAATCTAAAAAAGAACAATTTGCCGTTTTTTCTGAAATGTATTATCCTGATGGATGGTCAGCAAAAATAAAAGAACAAGAAGTCCCAATATATAGTGTTAATTATGTTTTGCGAGGAGCTCTTATTCCTGCTGGTGAGAATGAAATTGAATTTAATTTTAATCCTCAGATTGTTTCTCAAGGGACAAAACTTCACTTTGTGAGTGCTTTTCTTTTTCTTGGAATTCTGCTCGGAATGGGATATCTTCAATATCGCACTAAAGCCTCCGTATAGAAAATGGGAATTATAGCTAAACAATCTTTTTATAATGTTTTGAGTATTGCTTTTGCCTTTTGTATTGGCGCTGCCAATATGCTTTTTTTATATCCCAAATATCCAGGAAAAGAATTTCAGGGTCTTATTGTTGCTTTACTTGCAAATTCAAATCTAATACAGCCCTTTATTTCTTTTGGATTTCAACATACTTTAATTAAATATTTTAGTGATTGTAAAACAGATGTTGAACGTGATCGCTTATTGTGGTTCGCAATTCTTTTTCCAATACTTATTTTAGCATTTATCCTTCCGTTGTATGGTTTTTATAATGAGGAGATATTTGAATTTTTATCAAATGGTAATAAATCTGTACTACGTTTCCCAATTTTAATTTTATCTGTTGCAGTTGCCACCGCTTATTTTGAAATTTTTTTTAGTTGGCTTCGAGTACATTTAAAATCAGTATTTGGTAATTTTCTCAAAGAAGTTTATCCACGGATGTTAACTTTAATACTACTTGTGCTTTATGCCATTGAATTTATAGATTTAGATCAGTTTATTGTTTATTTGATTGCAGGGTATTATTTAAGATTACTTATCATAATTACTTATTGCTTTAAAGTGCACACACCTTCATTTCAATGTAAATTACCAGATGGATGGCAAAGCATGTTGCGTTATAGTTCCTTAATTTTTCTTTCAGGGGCTGCAGCAAGTTTTATTTTAGATATAGATAAATCCATGATTTATTCGCTTTCTACTGACGAGAATGTAGCCTTTTATGCGGTCGCTCTTTATATTGCAGCTGTTATTGAAGCTCCAGGTAGGGCAATGTTTCAAATCACCAGTCCTTTAGTTGCAAAAGCACTAAACGAGAATAACGAAGTGCGTCTTGTTTTTTTATTGAAAAAGAGCAGCCTTAATTTAATGATCGTATGTGCGCTTGTTTTTTTGATGATCAACCTTAATCTTAGCGACTTTTATTTAATAATAAATCAAGAGGGGTATGCTTCTGCGGCAAATGTTGTCATTATTGTTTCTCTTGGTAAATTTTTCAGCATTTCAATGGGATGTTTGAATAATATCATTTCCAATTCAAAGTATTATTTTTATATTTTTTGGTTTTCAATTAGTTCAGCAATATTAGCTGTTATTTTAAATTATATATTTATTCAATCGCATGGAATTATAGGTGCTGCCATTGCTACATTGATTGTTATCGTATTTATCAATTTATGTAAAATTATTTTAGTAGCAGTTTTATTTAAAATACATCCTTATTCTAAAAAGTCGATTGAAATTTTTATGAGCACTTTAGTTATTTATGGACTCATTTATTGGATACCTACTTTATTAAATCCCATACTATCAATAACTGCTCGAAGTATCTTAATTATTGGATTATTTTCAATTCCAATGTATCTATTTCGATGGTCAAGTGATATCGAAAGTGCATTTAAGAAAATTAGCTCAAGATTATTTTAATTTTTGAGTAAGATATCTTCCAGTGTGTGATTCTTTAATTTTTATAATTTCTTCAGGAGTTCCCTGCCCAACTAGATATCCACCCTCATCACCTGCTTCAGGACCCAGGTCAATCAGATGATCAGCACATTTTATAAGATCTAAATTATGTTCTACCACAACAACACTGTGTCCCTTTTGAATTAACGAATTAAAAGATTTAAGTAGTTTTTGAATATCATGAAAATGAAGACCCGTGGTAGGTTCATCGAAAATAAAGAGTACCTTTTCTTTACTTGTTCCTTGAACAATGAAAGAAGCTAATTTTATCCTTTGGGCTTCTCCTCCCGAGAGAGTAGCAGAGGATTGCCCTAATGTTATATATCCTAGTCCAACATCTTGTAGAGGTTGTAGTTTTTGAATTATTTTTTTTGACTCATGTTTTTTAAAGAAAGATATTGCATCGTCGATGGTCATACCTAAAAGCTTATTTATAGAAACATCATTAAATTTAATCTCCTGAATTTCCTTTTTAAAACGCTCTCCTTTACAGTGTTCACATTCAAGAACTACATCTGCCATAAACTGCATTTCAATGGTAATAGTACCCTCTCCTTTGCAACTATCGCAACGTCCACCGTCAACATTAAATGAAAAGTGCTTAGGTTGGTAATTTCGTGTTTTGGATAATTTAAGATTTGAATACAAAGCTCTTATTTCGTCATAAGCTTTTATATATGTCACAGGGTTGGATCGTGATGACCTACCTATTGGATTTTGATCTACAAACTCAACACTTTTTAACGTATTCAAATCTCCTTTTAATTCGGTATGAGCACCTGGTTTTATAGAGAATATTTCGAAATAACGAAGTAGGGCAGGATAGAGTATTTTTTTTACTAGACTAGTTTTCCCACTTCCCGAAACCCCGCTAACTACAGTAAGACATCCTAAGGGAATTTCTATATCAATATTTTTAAGATTATTTTCTCTACATCCAATGAGTTGGAGTTTATCTGGAGTTATTTTTCTTTCTTTTGGAACTTCAATTTTTTTATTACCATTCAGATAATCTGCAGTTAGTCCTTTACTTTTTAATATTTGATTAAAAGTACCTTGCGCAACTAATTTACCACCAAAACTACCAGCTTCTGGGCCAATATCGACAACTTCATCTGCAGAACGCATAATATCTTCATCATGCTCAACTACTATTACTGTATTGCCGATATCGCGTAATATTTTTAAAACATCAATCAGCTTTTCATTATCCCTGCTATGCAATCCAACGGAAGGTTCATCTAATATATACATTGAGCCTACGAGACTACTTCCAAGCGAAGTTGCTAATTGAATTCTCTGTGATTCACCTCCAGAAAGGGTATTAGAACGTCGATTTAAACTTAAATAACCTAACCCAACTTCTTGAATAAATTGAATCCTACTGTTGATTTCCTTTAGTAATCGACTGGCGATTTTTTGATCGTGATTATTTAACTTAAGATGTTTAAAAAAAAGTGCTAGGTTAGAAATTGAAATTTGTAGTAAGTCAGGTAAACTTTTATTTTCAATTTTGACGAAAGAAGCTTCATTTCTAAGGCGAGAGCCATCACATTCAGAACATTTTGTTTGACCACGATAACGAGAAAGTAAAACGCGGTTTTGGATTTTATAACTCTTTGCTTTAATTTTTTTAAAAAAGCCGTCAATACCTTTAAAATAAGAATTCCCTTTCCAGAGTAATTCTTTTTGTGATTTGTTCAATTCAAAATAGGGTTTGTGAATAGGAAAATCAAATCTATACGCATTATTCACCAAATCACTATAAAATTTTCGCATTCCCGTTCCCTTCCATGGAACAATTGCGTTATCATAAATAGACAAACTAGTGTCAGGAATTACTAGCTCAGGGTCTATTCCGATTATATTACCAAAGCCCTGGCACTCTGAACATGCACCAAAGGGATTGTTAAAACTAAATAAATGAATATTTGGAACGGAAAAACTCATGCCATCCAAATCAAAATTACTTGAAAATTCTTGACGTTTTTTATTTTTTACAATTAAAAGAGAACATTTGCCTTTCCCTTCATAAAAAGCAATTTCAACGGCATCTGCAACTCTATTGTAAAAGTCTTCATCATGCTTTACTATTAGTCTGTCAACGACTAAATCAAAGGCTTCTTTAGGAATCTGCTTTAAATCATTAATATTTAAGGTTTCTTCTTTTGAGTAAATTCGAGCAAACCCTTGTTGAATAAAAATTGTAATTTTTTCTGCAAGAGTTCTATTTGACTCTTCAGTTATAGGTGAAAGTAATAGTAATTTTTCACCATTTTGAAGAGACTTGATTTGCTTTATAACATCCTCAACAGTATCTCTTTTGACTTCTTTATTAGATATAGGGGAGTAGGTTTTCCCAATTCTGGCAAAAAGAAGCTTTAAGTAATCATATATTTCTGTTTTTGTTCCGACAGTTGACCGAGGATTAGAGGTATTTACTTTTTGCTGAACTGCAATAGCAGGGGCTAGACCTTTAATGAAATCAACCTTGGGCTTATTAAGTCGCCCCATAAATTGACGTGCATAAGAAGAAAGACTTTCTACATACCGTCTTTGTCCTTCAGCATACAAAGTATCAAAAGCTAAGGAAGATTTACCAGAACCTGAAAGACCAGTAATTACCGTTAATTTATTACGCTGAATCGCTAGATCTACACTTTTTAAGTTGTGTAAATGCGCGCCTTTTATGACAATATACTTTTTCGGATCGTAATCCAAAATGTTTTTCATAATTGATTTAAAGGCGGCAAATTTACGATTTTAAATTGCTTTTTAAGCCACTAATAAAAGTAAAAAGCTGAGCTTATTGTTAATAACTTTAAAAAAACGTATATTTGTTAAAATTTATAAGCCTATAGCGAAAAATTACTTTTAAATATCACGGATTTTAAACTGGCATACTTGCCAAAAAAAGTAATTTTATGGACTTTAAAACATTCCCTCAACCTACTGATGCCATTCTTGTAAGTAATTACATTTCTGGATCAGAGATCGCATTAGAAGCTTTAATAACTAGACATAAATTGCGTATTTTCAATTTCATTAAGTCTAAAGTATTAGATGTAGACACAGCAGAAGATCTTTTTCAGGATACTTTTATTAAAGTTATCAAAACATTAAAAACCGGCACCTATAATGAACAGGGTAAATTTTTACCCTGGGTAATGCGAATTGCTCATAATTTAGTGATTGATTTTTTTAGAAAAAACAATCGGATTCCTACAATTGAAAATAATGACGAGTATGATGTTTTTAAATTTATATCAGATAATACTCCAAATGTCGAGAAAGCTCTTTTTCAAGACCAAATTATAAAGGATTTACAAAAATTAGTACATGAACTTCCTGAAGACCAAAAAGAGGTACTAATAATGCGTCTATATAGAGATATGAGTTTTAAAGAGATTGCAGAAAACACTAATGTCAGCATTAATACTGCGCTAGGCAGAATGCGTTATGCCATCATTAACATCAGGAAATTAGTAGAAGTGAATCAAATTATTTTAGACTAAGCACAATTTTAAGCTGTTCTTTGCGTTTTTATTTTATATTATATTAAATGAATAAAAATTATCTGAGAGCAAAACCTGCCGTTTCCAAAATCTCCAAACCAAGATTGGTCATAATCAACCGTATTTTAGCATTCTCTAGGTCTTATTCCATTGAAAAAACTAATACTAAATCACTCGATTTACTAAAGAATTAATTTTAATTAACTAACTTTTTAATTACACTTTTTCTTCCAATTGTTTTTGTAATAAGATCTTTATCTAGTTTCCAACCTCTAGCTGGCGAATATTCTCTACCATACCAAATAATTTGTAAATGCAAATCATTCCATTTTTCTCTGGGAAATAGTCGCTTTGCATCACGCTCTGTTTGAACTACATTCTTTCCATTACTTAATCCCCATCGATACATTAAACGATGAATATGAGTATCTACAGGAAAAGAAGGGACACCAAATGCTTGGGCCATAACCACACTAGCTGTTTTATGACCCACAGAGGGAAGTGATTCAAGAGCTTCAAGATCTTGTGGCACCTTACCTTCGTATTTGTTAAGTATAATATGTGACAATTCATAAATCCCCTTTGACTTCATTGGAGATAAACCTACTGGACGAATAATATTTCTTATTTTTTCAACACTTAATTTAATCATTTTCTCTGGCGTTGATGCTTTTTCAAATAAAAGAGGTGTAATACTATTAACACGAACATCTGTACACTGGGCGGAGAGTAACACTGCAATTAAGAGTGTGTAAGGATCAGAATGATCTAAAGGAATTGGAATTTCAGGATATAATGCTTCTAAAGTATTTATTGTAAAGTGAACTTTCTCTTTTTTTGTCATCAATTATTTTTATATTCGAAAATACTAAAATGATATGATTATGAAACCATTAAAAGTAGGAGAAAAAGTTTCTTCATTTACAGTTAAAGACCATTTAGGAAATTCACATTCTTTAGAGAATTATAAAGGATCAAAGGTTGTTATCTTTTTTTACCCCAAAGCAAATACTCCTGGATGTACTGCTGAGGCGTGCGATTTGAGAGATCATTATAAAGAATTAAAGGATGCGGGCTATGTTCTTTTGGGCGTTAGTGCAGATACTGAAAAAAAACAAAAAGCATTTGTTGATAAGTTTGATTTACCATTTCCTTTATTAGCAGATACTGAAAAAGATTTAATTAATGCCTTTGGAGTATGGGGACCCAAAAAATTCATGGGTAAAGAATACGAAGGAATAAATAGAATGACTTTTGTTCTTGACGAAACAGGAATCATTGAACGAGTGATTGAAAAGGTTAAGACGAAAGAGCATGCTGCTCAAATTTTGGAATGAAAATTTAGTTTTTGTATCCAAACATATTTTCATTTCGAATCATTTCTGCAATACCATTAGGTAATTCATTCTCCCAACCCTCTTTTTTGTTTTTGATTTTAGTTAAAATTTCCCTTGAGAAAATAGAAAGGTGACTTTCATCAAAATCAAAGATATCTACAATTTTGTTATTGTATTTAAAGAACTTGTAGAAATCTTTCATTCGTGGATGTAACTTAAGATTATTACTATTAATAATTTCTCCTGTTTTTTGATCGTGCATTGGATAAAGATATACCTTAAGATTGTTGTAAAACATTTTTCCAAAAGCCTCAAGGATTCCTCCACTCAAATCTTGGTAGTATTGTTCATCAAAAATTTCAACAAAATTATTAACTCCCATAGCTAAACCAACTTGTTTTTTTGTGTAATTAGAGAAATAATCCACCAAACGATAATATTCTTTAAAATTGGAGATCATTACAGTATGTCCCAGTGAACAAAGTAATTTTGCTCGATCCATAAAGTCTTTTTCATCAATTTCCCCTGCTGCTCTTAGATTTGATAATGTGATTTCAAAAATAACTTCAGTTTTTTCAGTATCAACATTAGCTTCTCTTGAAAATATTTCGAAAGATTTATCAAACATATCAATATTAACTTTCGTTACAGGACGAAAACTTCCTCTAAGAGCTAAAATATTTTTTTTATATAAAACACGTGCTGGAAGAATATTATTTCCGTCAGGATTAAACATAACAGCATCAGTCATTCCGTTTCTAATGAGTTGCAAACTCATTAAGCGATTATCAACATCCTTAAATTTAGGACCAGAGAAGTTGATTGTGTCTATTTCAATGGCATCATGATCAATATGATCATATAAATATCGTAATAACTTTTTAGGATCATAGCTTTTGTAAAATGCTCCATAGACTAAGTTAACACCCATAAAACCTAAAGCTTCTTGTTGGAGACGGGCTTCACTTTGATGAAAACGTACGTGTAATGTTATTTCGTTGTAAGGTTCTTCTGGAGTCGTTTGAAAACGAATTCCCATCCAACCATGTCCCATGAATTTTTTCGCAAAGTCAATCGTAGTTACAGTGTCCGCAAATGTAAAGAACATCTTGTTGGGATGATCTTCTTTAGGAATTCTGTTTTTCAATAATCCCATTTCATGTGAAAGCATTTTTTCAAGTCGAGTTTCAGTAACATAACGACTGTCTTCTTCTTCACCATAAATAGTGTCACTAAAGTTTTTATCGTAAGCACTAATAGTTTTTGCAATTGTTCCTGAAGCACCACCCACTCTAAAAAAATGACGAGCAACTTCTTGTCCCGCACCAATTTCTGCGAAGGTTCCGTAAATATATTTGTTTAAGTTTATTCGAAGTGCTTTTGCCTCAATAGATGGTTTATTATCAAAACCTTTATCACCTAGAATTTCAGACATAATATTTAGAATTCATTCCCATCAAAAATACAAAGTTCCTAGCTATATAAAAGCAAATATCTACCTTTGTTTTAAGTATGATAAAAATTCATTTTTTAGGCACAGGAACCTCTCAAGGTATTCCTGTTGTTGGAAGTAATCATCCAGTATGTATTAGTTCAAATAAAAAGGACAAACGGTTAAGAGTTTCAATTTTAATTCAATGGGAAAATGTTAATTTGGTTGTAGATTGTGGTCCGGATTTTAGACAGCAAATGCTTCGTGTCAATTGCAAAACTTTGGATGCCATTTTGTTTACCCATGAACATGCAGATCACACTGCCGGAATTGACGACATTCGCCCTTTTTTCTTCAAACAAGGCGATATTTCCGTTTTTGGTAGTAAACGAGTTTTAGATAATCTTTCTAAACGTTTTGATTATATTTTTTCTAAAATAAATAAATATCCTGGAGCTCCTTCTGTAAATGCAACTGAAATATTGTCTTCTTTCGAATTTAATGATAAAATTATTATTCCCATTGAAGTAATGCATAATCAATTACCTGTACTCGGATATCGTATAGATTATTTTGCTTATTTAACGGATGTTAAAACAATAAGTGACGCCGAATTAGATAAACTAAATGATTTAGACGTTTTAGTTATAAGTGCCTTAAGAATTGAGCCCCATCCAAATCATCTCAATCTAAAAGAAGCATTAGCAATGATTAAATATATTGCACCTAAACGGGCATATATTACTCATATAAGTCATCTGATGGGCTTTCATGATGAGGTTAGCAAAAAACTACCTCCCAATGTTTTTTTAGCCTATGACAATCTAACAATAACTTCAGAATAAGTTCTTCATGAAATTTAAAATTATCTTTTACCTTTTTATCTTTGTTTGCATTTTATTATTTTTTCAGTTATTTAACACAAATAAGGTATTGAATTATCAGGATGATTTAATTCAAAAACAAAATAAAACTAACGTCAAACTTAAAGATTCTATTAAATTTTTACAGGAATATAGAGATACCAATGTATATTTCTCTTTATCTGTAGATTCTGAAATAAATGAAACTCAACTTATCGATGAGTTGAGATCATTGAATACTAAAGGTGGATTGAGAAAATTGATTCCCTCAATCCCAAAAAAAAATATTTTTCTTGTTGATCAAATAAAGGTAATTAATAAAAAGTGGATTCTCATAGGCTATAAAAGTGATTCATTTTATGGGCAGGCTTTAATTGAATATTTAATTAAAAACGACAATTCTGTAATGTTTACAGAATTATCTCATTTTGTAGTTCCTCTATAAATTTGTCTTATTGATCCATTGTATTAAAGCTTTAAAGTTTTCTTGTGAAACTTCATGTCCGTCAGGAAACTCTTGATATTGAATTTCTTTATAAAGATGACTCAATGGAAGAATATGTTTCCTGGCACTTTCAACTGGAATGACACTATCTGAGGTACCGTGTGCTGCATAGGCAATAAACTCAGGTTTACTTGAAGTGGGAACACTATCATGGATTAATCCGCTTAACGCGATAATACGTCTCACTTTTTTTGGGTGTTGAAATGCCAGTGCCCAACTTATAATTGCCCCTTGGCTAAAACCGAATAAACTGATATCGTTGGGGTCTAAGGAATTTTTAGGTAAAAGTGATTCTATATTCTCAATTAGTAGGTCAACAACATTCCAGGCATCATTAATTTCTGAGGTAACTGCTCCAGTTGAGTCAATACCTAATTGATACCAGGCGAAACTTTCATTGCCCAGAGCTAATGGAGCTTGGAGTGAAATTACTACATGTGATTTGGGTAAATAAGGCGCAAACGAAAAAAGATCATCAGCATTACTACCATAACCATGAATTAAAAAAATCACCGGTTTTTTAATGGCATTACCTTCAGCATTTCTAATACGATATTCTAACATTAAAATATTTTAAGAAATTAGATGGAGTTTGTTTCCTCTAATACAACCATAGACACTTCCTTTGATTGGTTCTCCTAAAAACATACAGTTTTTAGAAGTTGAATGTAAGTGTTGTTTTGAAAAAACATCAGATCCATTGGGATTAAAGAGACTTAGGTCTGCTTTATTTCCTATTTCAAAAGGGTTATTATAAATTTTAAAACGTTTTTTTCCTCTAGTTAAAAAAGAAATCACCTTCTCCAGAGAGAAATAATTTTGTAACACTACAAATGCAGCCTCAAGGCCAATGCTGCCCTCGTGGGCACTTATGAATTCTAACTCTTTAATTTCTTGATTAATTGGTTGATGCATACTACTTACCATATCGATCGTTCCATCAAGTAAACCATCTCTCAAAGCTCGCTGATCAAATACCGTTCGAAGTGGTGGGAAAATTTTAAAATTTGAATTGAAGTCAGTTAAATTATTATCTGTATAAATTAAGTGAGGGATACCTACACCACAACTTACATCAAGTCCTTTCTTTTTTGCAATTCGAATAAGTTCGACGCTATTAGCACAAGAAATTAAAGGAATATGTAATTTTCCTTGCGTATACTCCAACAACTGTAAATCACGAGCCAATATTGATGTTTCTGCAACACTAGGTATTCCTTTTAAGCCAAGGTTAATGCTAACCGAACCTTCGTGCATATGACCATTATTACTAAGTTGCATATCCATAGGGTAGGCTTGAATTAATCCACCAAAACTTTGAGAATAATCCAATGCAATACGTAATAAGTTTGGATTACTATATGCTATCTTATAATCACCAAAAGCAACTGCTCCTGCATTTTGAAGATCATAAAGTGATGCCATTTTTTTTCCTTCAGATCCTTCAGAAAGGACACTACTAATGTGAAGGGAGGTTACTTTATCGGATGAAATATTTAATAAATGACTCACATCAGCATGATTTCCAATTTTTGGCTCTGTATTGGGGTTTAAAATGATATGGGTAAAACCACTTTTAGCAGCTGTGAGTAAACCGTTTTCAATAGTCTCACGCTCTTCAAAACCGGGCTCTCCAAATGAAACGTTAGGATCAAACCAGCCTGAAGATATATGTAGATCTTTTAACTTTATAACTTTATCTGCCTTAATTTCAATATGGTCCTCAACAAGACTAATTAAACCATCATCAATAAAAACATCCTTTATTTGGTTGTGAAAAGGACTCTTTTCGTGAAGTAGGGTAGCGTTTTTAAGAAGTATCTTCATTTGATGTAAATCCAAACAAAAATAAGAAACAATTTTATATTAAATAAGCCCCTTTGAAAAGACTTATTCTTTGTATCGAATAATTTCAAATTTCAGTTGATCCAAAGTTGATTTCTGAGCCAGTAAATTAATCGCATCATCAGTCAACTGAAAAATCCTTGCATAGCCGCCAGTAACTTGTGCATCGCGCATTAAAATAATTAAAGTTCCTTCGGGAGTAAGCTGAACAGTTCCAGGAAGGGTAGGGGCGGTCCATATTTCGGGGAGTTGCTGTTTTATTTTTTCATTAAGGCGATATCCCATGCGATTATTCTGTGAACTAATAGTAAATTGTTTAATCTTGAGTGAATTCCGAGATGAAGTATTAAGCAAATGATATTCTGGTCCTATATAAACTTTCAGATTTATATTGCTATAATCAATCAAATGTGCTTTAATTCCCGCAAGTTTAGTGACAAAAGGAATTTTATTTATGGCAATAACACTTTTTTTATCAATTCGATCATTAAAAGTCAATCCTTTGAATTGACTTTTACTTCCAAGTACGGTTTCGGTTTGAAAACCTCCAAGTATTGCTATATAAACTCTACATCCAACAGTAGTATTTGAAATATGGAGAATATCTCCTTTTTTAATTGATATAGGTTTATACATCTCAATATGATCTTTATTTAGAGTAAGTCTTACTTTTGCTCCTGTGATTGTAATGTAGGTTGCTCGATGAAACTTTAAAATTGGTCCTTTTATTGTTATCTCAAAGCAGGCATCATTTGGGTCATTATTTAATAACTTATTTGCCCAATTAAATGCATTTAGATCCATTGCTCCAGATATTGGAACTCCCAATGATTGTTGTCCAAAGCGCCCTAAATCTTGTATAGTAGTGTGCCATCCTAATTGAAGAATCTCTATCATTTTTTACTTTTCAAATATGGTGATTGATTCTTTGAGTTAAGGATCACTGTATATTGCTCAAACGAGACAGGATAAAAGGATAACGTATCGCCTGACGATGCAAAACAAGGCTTTTTATCATTAGGTTTAAATAGCTTAATTGGGGTATTTCCAATTATTCGCCAACCTCCTGGACTCTGATCAGGGTAAATTCCTGTCTGTTTTCCACCTATAGCTACAGCTCCTTTAGGAATTTTAAGACGGGGCGTTTTTTTTCTTGTAAAGAATAAGCGGGAATCAAGTCCTTCTAGATATAAAAATCCAGGTAGGAAACCAATAAAATATACATTATAAGTCTTTTTGGTATGTAAACTAATAATTTTTTCTATGCTTAATTTTAATTCAATAGATAGGTATTCTAAATCTAATCCAAACAGTCCTTCATATAAAACGGGGATACTCCAGTGTTTTGATATTTTATCAGATTTGTTAGTGTTAATATTCTTATGAAGTAAAATAAGTTCATTGTTAATTTTATTTGAATTTTCAATATTACTTTTTAATTGAATTAACAGAGAGCAATATCCTTGAGTAATTTGAGAAAACTCTTTAAAGTGATTTTTTATTTTTTCTTTAAAACAGTTTAATTCATGAAGCAGGTCTGAATTGGGTTCTTGATGCCATTCTAATAAAATAGCTTTAGGGTGAATCTTAAAAAAAGTAAAAGGAAGTGTTTTATTCATTGGGAATCCTTTTTTGATTATAGAGATTAAGAATCGTTATTAAATTAGTTACCGAATTGGCATGATCTCCATGAATGCAAATGGTGTCCGATTTCATGTCAATCCATGACTTTTCAATTGTTAGAACCTTTTGTTCATGGATTAAATAATAAAACTGATGGTATAAATTTTCTATGGTATTGTGAATCGATCCAGTTTCAGAACGAGGAAGTAACTTTCCATCTTCAAGATAGACTCTGTCCATAAAAGCTTCTCGCCAAACAGTAATTCCATTTTTATTGGCTAGTTTTTCGAGCTGACTGTTTGGTAAAGTAAAAATAATTGTCTTCGGACAAACTTCTTTGATTACATCAAGAAATACTGAAGCTGTTTTTATATCAGCAATACAACTATGATATAAAGCACCGTGAGGTTTTACATGATGTAACTCGTGAATGGGAATAACCTCTAAGAGTAATTTTATTTGATTACGAATACTTTGATAAAGTTCGGATACAGTCAACTTCATTACTTTTCTTCCGAAATTTTCTTTGTCTGGATAGGAGGGATGTGCCCCAATTTTAACATGATTTTTTTGAGCTATTGCAACTACTTTTTTAATTAAAATTAAATCTCCACTATGTCCTCCGCATGCCAAATTACATGAATCTATATAGGGCATAATGGATTCTTCTATATTGAAGCCCTCAGCCAAATCTGCATTGATATTAAATGGTTTATAAATCATTTTAAATACTTTGATAAACAGACCACAAACTTCTTAGGCTTAAGAATACAGAAATTAAAATAATTAATAAGCCCAAAACATTTTGTCTTAAATTATTTTTTGAATTACCCAAGAATGAAGCTTTATTCATAATCCAAAGTAAAATAGCCACAATAATTGGAAGTAAAATTCCATTTGTGATTTGAGCAAATTGAATTATAAAAATCAATTTTAATCCTGTTGCTGAAAATAGAATCCCAAATAAAATAACAATCCCCCAAACTCGTTGAAAATTTAAACTTTTTAAATCAGATTTCCATCCTACACATCCACAAACAACATAAGCTGCAGCAAGTGGAGCGGTAATAGTACTTGTTATACCAGCAGCAAAAAGGCCAAAAGAGAGGAAATATTTAGCAAAAGAACCAAATAAAGGCTCTAGACCTGTTGCAAGATCTGCTGCGCTTTCTATCTGTAGGGATTTAATAGACGCTGCTGTAATTATTACACTCATTGATATAATTCCACCTAAAACTAGAGCTATAAGCATGTCCTTGATTGCAAAAGGAAGATCAGATTTTTTATCCCATTTCTCTCTAACTAACTCAGTATGAAGAAAAAGATTGTAGGGAACAATTGTTGTTCCTACCAATCCAATGATATTCAAAATACTTCCTTGGGGAATGGAAAAACTAATGATATTTTTCAGAACATTTAATATTGGTGGTCCCGTAACCATAGCGGTGATTAAAAAAGAAATACTCATTAAAATAACCAAAATAATCAAACTTCGTTCAATAATTTTATACTTCCCTATAGCAAGTAAGCTCCCTGCAATTAAACCAATACCAATAGAAAATAGATTTATTTTATAATCAAAAACGCTCAATATTTTTTTACCGAATAAGGTTTCTAAGCCTAAAACAGCTCCACTGATATTACCAGCTTCGTAGGCTGTGTTTCCAATCATGATCGCTAAGAAGATTAAAATCAATAATCCTGATTTAATCCAGGGCGTTTTAATTTCATCTTTAATAACTTGTATAATACTTTTTTGTCCCAAGACACCAATCCGAACTGCCATTCCTTGAAGAATAATAGCTGCAATAATAGCCAATAGAATTGCCCAAATTAATTCTAAACCATATTGTGCCCCTATGATAGTGCAAAGAGTAATAGTTCCAGGACCTATAAAAGCCGCTGCAATTAAAGGACCAGGTCCAGTTTGATTAAAAATTTTTTTTACCATTTTGAATAAAAAAAGTTGTTTTTATTCTTGTGTTAACAAGATAGAAAAAAATCATTTGAAACCCTCATAAACTCCAAGGCCAAATAATGCAAAATCGTACTTGACTGGATCTGTTGGATCAAATTTTCGCAAGGCAGTATCTAATTCAACTAGGGCTTTGTAATCGTTCTGCTTTCGTTTTAGAATGCCTAAACTTCGAGCTACATTTCCGCTATGTACGTCTAGAGGACAGGAGAGTTGTGATGGGTTTAATTGTTTCCAAATTCCGAAATCGACACCCATTTTGGAGGGTCTAACCATCCAGCGTAAGTACATATTTAATCTTTTAGCCGCAGAACCATTGAAGGGATCTGAAACATGTTTTAATGTTCTTTTTTCATTTTCTAATTCAAAAAAAATCTTTTTGAAAAGATGGATGTTCTGATACATATCCATTGCGTTTTCATTTTTAGAAAAAGTAAATTCTAAACCATTATGTTTATTATAGATATTTTGAAGTGCTTTTATAAAATATATAAAATCAATCCCATTAAAGGTTCGATGGACAAAGTTATTGAGGTGTTTTAAATCTGAGTCTTGATGCTCAACAATAAATGCATATGGATCATTATCCAACAAATCCATCATACGGTTTCCGCTTCTAATAATACTTACCCGGTTTCCCCAAGCAATAGTTGCAACTAAAAAACCGGCAATTTCAATATCTTCCTTTTTGTCGAATCGGTGTGGAATTTGAATTGGATCTTGTTCTAAAAAAAAAGGATCTTCAAAGGCTCTTGCTTTCTCATCTAAAAAGGTTTTTAATTCTTTTTTATTCAAACCTTTATTTTACCATCAATAAGACTTATGATTCTGTCAGCGCGCATCGCAAGATCTTTGTTATGGGTAACAATTACAAAACTACATCTGAGCTCTTCTCGTAATTCAAAAAACAAATCATGCAAACGATCAGCATTTTCTGAATCTAAATTTCCGCTGGGTTCGTCTGCGAAAATTATTTTAGGTTCATTTATTAATGCTCTAGCGACAGCAACCCTTTGCTGTTCGCCACCTGATAAGGCACTTGGTTTATGTAATGCTCGATCGGCTATACCTAACCGTTTGAGTAGTTTAATTGCTTTATTTTTGGATTCATTTGTAAAAGATCCACCGAGCCAACAGGGTATGCAAACATTTTCTAGAGCAGTAAATTCAGGGAGTAATTCATGAAATTGAAAAATAAACCCCATGTTTTGATTTCTGAATTTGGCTAATTTTTTATCAGAAAGAGATGTGATCTCGGTTTCATTAATAATAATTTGAGTATTAAAATTATTTTTTGGTTTATCTAAAGTTCCTAAGATATGAAGGAGTGATGTTTTTCCAGCACCAGAAGGGCCAACTATTGCAATGACTTCGTGATGATCAACTGATAGGCTTATATCTGACAAAACATTTAAGTCTCCGTAATCTTTAAAAATATGTTGAGCGGTTAATAATTCTTTCATAGATTGGCCTAAAGTACTTATTTTTTATATTTCCTCAATAAACTGTTTTTAATTATCAAATAAGAGTCTGCTAGTTTTTCTAAATAAAATTTATATCTACCTCCTTTTAAAATAATTTTTTCTAAGTATCATAGCTCTTCGTATATTTGTCAAAAAAATTGATTAAAACAATATATTTAGCAGGAGGCTGTTTTTGGTGTACCGAGGCAGTTTTTCAACTAATTAATGGAGTAATAGAGGTTTTTCCTGGTTATATTGATGGAACTGTTAAAAATCCGGCTTATAGAGAGGTGTGTACCGGGAGAACCGGACATACTGAAGCAATTTCTATTCGATATGATGCAAGTGTTATTAATCTAGCTGAACTTTTACTCATTTTTTTTAATACACATGATCCTACTTCCCTAAATAGACAAGGAAATGATGTAGGTACACAATATCGTTCTGGAATTTATTTTACGGAAATAGAACAAAAATCCATTGCAGAAACTATCATAAAACAATTAATTACTGAAAATATTTTTGAATCACCAATTGTGACTCAAGTTAAAGAAGCCACGCCCTTTTATAGAGCAGAAGAAGATCATATAAATTATTATAATCAAAATAAATCACAGCCTTACTGTACATTTATGATTGATCCAAAAATTGAAAAACTTAAAAAAGAATTTACAAATAATATTTCGATAAAAAATGAATGATAATTTCAATATTAAAACCTTTCCGGTTACGGAGCAAATTAAAACAAACTATCAAGATATACTTCATTTATTAGGAGAAGATAAAGAGCGTGAAGGCTTGTTAAAGACCCCTGAGCGTGCAGCAAAAGCAATGAAATTCTTGACTAATGGCTATGATCAAGATCCCAAGCAGATTCTACAAAGTGCAATGTTTGAGGAAACTTATAATGAAATGGTCATTGTTAAAGACATCGAATTATATTCATTATGTGAACATCATCTTTTACCCTTTTTTGGAAAGGCACATATTGCCTATATTCCTAATGGTTATATTGTTGGACTAAGCAAAATCCCTAGAGTTGTTGATATTTTTTCAAGGAGATTACAAGTTCAAGAGCGTTTAACAGAGCAGATTTTAGATTGTATTAACAATACACTCCAACCTAAAGGAGTGGCAGTTGTTATTGAAGCTTCGCATATGTGCATGATGATGCGTGGGGTTCAAAAACAAAACTCTACAACTACTACTTCAGGGTTTAGAGGGGCGTTTAAAAATACTGAAACACGAGACGAGTTTTTGAAATTAATTAGTTCAAGGCTATCATAAGGTTTTAATGATCCTTAAAAAATCGTTTAAATCCAATTCTGCTTAAAATTTTCTTTTCAAAATTCCAAAAGAATTTGAATTGAAAGAATATTGTCCCGATAATAATTAGTAGGAGTTGATAGATAGGGAAAATAACTAAGACTCGAAGTAACCAATACCAAAAGTCTCCCCAAAAAATAGTTTGAAAATTCTCAGTGTTGATATTAAGAAAATCTAAAGCAGGTTTAGCTAATCTCATACTCAAGGAACCGGTCAATCCAAATACAATAAAAACAATAAATAACTGAAGATTGGATTTAATACCCCATTTTAATTTTAATCGATGATAATACAAGTGTATTTATTTAAGTAGAGTGCTAATTTGTGAAGCTAACTCCTCTCCAATACGATCTTGCGCTTCTAGAGTTGCTGCTCCAATATGAGGAGTTAATGAAATTTTATGGTGCATGAGTAATTTAATTTCAGGTTTAGGCTCGTTTTCAAAAGTATCTAAGGCAGCAAAGGAAAGCTGTCCGGTATCTAAAGCTTTTACCAGAGCAACTTCATCAATAACACCTCCTCGAGCAGTATTAACAATGGCTGCACCTCTTTTTATTTTTGAAAAAGCAATTGCATCAACTACATACTCTTTCTGAGCAGGAACATGTAAACTGATAAAATCAGATTTTGCCAAAACTTCTTCCATGGATTGTGTCTTGATGATAACGGGAATAGATTCACCATTGAAAAGTGTAACATTTATAGTAGCTTCCTCTGTATAGGTGTCAGCAGCAATGACGTTCATTCCAACTCCTAAACCAATTTTAGCAACTTCTTGACCAATGCGACCAAAACCAATAATTCCCAATGTTTTCCCACGAAGTTCAACTCCTTTGGCATAAGCTTTTTTGAGTCCCTTAAAGTTGGTTTCGCCTTCCAAAGGCATACTTCGATTTGATTCGTATAAAAAACGTACTCCGCCATATAAATGAGCAAAAACCAATTCGGCTACAGATGCGGAGGAAGAAGCGGGAGTGTTAATAACGTGTAAGCCTTTGGATTTAGCGTAATCTACATCAATATTGTCCATGCCAACACCCCCGCGTCCAATTAATTTAAGCCCTGGACAAGCATCAATTAATTCTCTACGTGCAGTTGTTGCACTTCGAACTAAAAGGACTTTTATATCATTTATATTGATATATTCCGCCAATTGTTCTTGGTCTATATTTTTAGTAATTACTTCAAATTCATTTGCTGATAAAGCATCGATTCCGCTTTGAGAAATCCCATCGTTAGCTAAAATTTTCATGTTATATTTTTTAATTTTTTTCTTCAAGAGTTTGCATGCAATCAACTAAAACCTGTAAGCTTTTTACTGGAAGAGCATTGTACATAGAAGCTCTATAGCCTCCAACAGAACGATGTCCTTTTAAACCGCTAATCCCGGCACTATTACAAAGAGTGTCAAAGGCTTCTCCATCGGCTGGATCAACTAAATTAAAAGTTGCATTCATTTCACTTCGGTCTTCAATAGCTGCGAAACCTATGAATTTAGAGTTACGGTCAATCTCACTATACAGTAGGTTAGATTTAAACATGTTTTTTTCTCCTAATTTTTCAATACCTCCTTGTGCTTTAACCCATCGCATATTAAGCATTGAGGTGAAGACAGCAAAAACGGGAGGCGTGTTAAACATGCTCCCTGCGTCTGCATGGATTTGATAATTCAACATAGAAGGAATCGTGCGAGTAACTTTATTAAAAAGGTTTTCTTTTATAATTACTAAAGTAGCTCCAGCTGGACCCATATTTTTTTGTGCTCCAGCATAAAAAAGATCAAACTTTGTGTAATCAAATACGCGAGAAAAAATATCAGAACTCATATCAGCTGCAAGAGGAATATTAGTTTCTGGAATATCCTTTAATTGTGTTCCAAAGATTGTGTTATTTGTTGTTAAGTGGAGATAATCAAGATCCTCAGGGATCGAATATCCTTTTGGGATAAAATTAAAATTAGCCTCTTTTGAACTAGCTATCTCTAAAACCTCTCCGAATAATTTGGCTTCCTTGATCGCTTTATTCGACCATGTTCCTGTATTTACATAGCCTGCTTTTTTTTCTAATAGATTATAAGCAGTCATTAAAAATTGGAGACTTGCTCCACCTTGAAGGAAAATTGATTTATATCCTTTATTTTGAAGTCCCGTAAGCTCTAGAGCTAAAGAGCAAGCTTCATCCATAATATCAATAAAGGCTTTGCTGCGGTGAGAAATTTCGAGTAATGACAAACCAGATCCATCGAGTTCTTTTACTGCATCTGCAGCTTGACGAGTTACTTCCTCAGGAAGTATGGAAGGGCCGGCACTAAAATTATGAACTTTCATAAGGTTTAGATAATTTTATGATTTGTTTAGAAAAACAAACATTAATATTAAATACTTTGTGTTTAAATCTTTTTTTGACAATGCAAATATTGTAATTCCATGAATAAATAGTGGTATACCTATGTTTATTTTTTCTTCAGAGTTGTTAACATTAATTAATTCTGATTTTTATAAATTATTTAAAAAATGTAAAGTATCGACCCCGTCGGCATAATTCCATAAATATGGCTGCTGTGCATAACCAAGAGGTATTGCCCCCTCAATTTCAAGTTTTGAAATAATACATTGAATATAATCTTTTTGTTTTTTAATTTCTTGATTAACTTTTTCTATATTTTCATAATATGAATAATAAGCACAAGAAATAGGGGCACTAAAGCTTGAATCTTCTTTAAGCATAAAAAATCCGTTTTCTAAAAAGTCAAATTCGCTCATCAACCAAACGGCTTTGTTATAATCATAATTATTGCCATATTTAGCATGGTTTATCACTTCACTTAGATTAAATAGTCCACCAAAAATCAAATTTAGATCATAGCCTTTAGGAAGGTAGAGTTTTGTGACATTTCGACATCCTAATCCAAAATATTGAAGAATATCTTTACCTAATCCCTTTAATTCTTCTTCTAACTCAGTTCCATCTAAAACGGCAATTCCATTTCTATTCTTTCTGATAATATTGGGAAAGCTAGAAAAATAGTGATCAAAATAACGCCCAGCGTTATTAGATCCTGTAGCAATGACCGCATCAAAATTTTCTAATTTTTTATCTGTAAAAATAAACTTTTTATAACCTGCTTCAACTTCCAAAAATGAAGTCATATAAGGTAAAAGAAACAAATCTTTAGAAGCACATTTCACGAGAGCATTGTGCCCACTTAACCATACACAGATTAAATCATGAAATCCCACCATTGGAATGTTCCCTGCAAGGATTAATGCAATAGTTTTTGACTGTAATGATTCGGAAAAAGAGTAGGGTTTAAGCCATTGTGTAATATTATCTTCAGAAAGAGCGGTTCCCCAACTTAAGAATGTTTCCTCTATTGATTTCTTTGTAAACCAACTATTATTGAAAATGGCTAGTTGTACTTGTTTTTGTAAAGCGATATATACCTCACCCTTAAAATCAAAATTTAACAAATGAACACCTAATTTTATAAGGGCGTCAGTGCGTTTTGAGTTTATTTTCATTTACTTGTTTAGGAACTTTTAAGGTCTTATTTTTGTACAAATGTAAGGAACAATTTATTATGGCTATAATCATTACAGATGAGTGCATTAATTGTGGTGCTTGTGAACCTGAGTGTCCAAACACTGCTATTTATGAAGGAGCTGAGGATTGGAGATACCAAGATGGTACTTCCTTAAAAGGTGATGTCGTTTTAACCAATGGAAATGAGGTTAATGCTGCTATATTTCAAGAGCCTGTTTCTAATGAATATTACTATATAGTTCCTGACAAATGCACTGAATGTAAAGGGTTTCATGATGAGCCCCAATGTGCTGCAGTTTGTCCGGTAGACTGTTGTGTGCCTGATGACAATCATGTTGAGTCAGAAGAAATTTTATTAGGGAAACAACGCTTTATGCACCCAGAAGACTAAGAGTGATTGGGCTTTTAAAATTTACTAATTCAATATTGTTTTTTTTTAACATTTGCTTACATGCTTCACTGTTAAAATAGGCAGAATCATCAGCACGCCATAAAGCTCCAAAATTGGGATGATCAATTGTAATTTGATTCATTTCATCACTTTCTAAAGCTGGATGAATTAATAGAATTGAAAGACCATCAGTTAAATTATCCAAGGTTTTATTATAAAAAGCAATGTTACCCTCGTTTTTAAATTGTTCCATTGAGACCATAAATAGTGATTCAAAACATTTTTTGTCAGGCAGATTGAATTGGGCTGGAGATTCTCCTGTATAGGATATTAGTTTTTTACTGAGTATAATTGGGACTCTGTATTTTTCTCCTAATTCTTGATATAAATCCAGCAAATCCTGACGTAATCCAAGTGTGTACATATGGGAGTCTAAATGACTCGGTTTTACACCTAAGGAAAGAGCAAATTCAATTTGATTAATTAATTCTAATCGAACTTCTTTTAAAACTGCATGATCACGAATATGTTGACGTTTGGGCAAGAAATAACCGTTTTTATCAACCAAAGAAGGAATTCGATTAACTGGAGTGATAGGTCGAAAGGGATAGTTTTTCCATTCTCCGGTCAAGGTGAGATGTATGCCAAAATCCAATTTCGGGTTTTTAATAGCAAATTTTGCCATTTCAAAAAACCAAGGACATGGCACCATGAGACTTGTAGAATTTATACTACCATAAAGCATTCCTTGCTGGGTTGCTTTATTTTCAGACCAAGACAACCCAGAGTCATCGGCATGGATCATTAAGTATTTTTTTGTTATCATTTAAAAATTAATTAAAAAATTACGTCATAATTTAGGAAAGAAAATGTGAAAGCCAAAAGAAAGTTTATTTTTGCCAAAAATATATTTCATGAAAGCAGGAATTGTGGGCCTACCCAATGTTGGAAAATCAACCCTTTTTAATTGTTTGTCTAATGCAAAAGCACAAAGTGCAAATTTCCCTTTTTGTACCATTGAGCCAAATATAGGGATAGTAAATGTACCTGATTCACGTCTTGAAAAGCTCGAAAGCCTGGTTAAGCCAGAGCGCGTTTTACCAGCCACAGTAGAGATTGTTGATATTGCCGGACTGGTAAAAGGGGCAAGTAAAGGAGAAGGATTAGGAAATCAATTTTTAGCCAATATAAGAGAAACGGATGCTATTCTTCATGTTTTACGCTGTTTTGATAATGACAATATTGTTCATGTTGACACTTCAGTTGATCCAGTTCGAGATAAAGAAACTATCGATATTGAGTTACAGTTAAAGGATTTAGAAACAGTTGAGAAAAAATTAGAAAAGGTAAATCGTGCTGCACGAACTGGTAATAAAGAAGCTATAAAGGAGAAGACAATTTTAGATTTTTTAAAAAATGAATTAGAGGCTTCAAAAAATGTTCGGAGTATTAAAATGAAAGATGAGGATAGAAAGGTGTTCATAAAACCCCTTCAGTTAATTACAGACAAGCCTGTACTTTATATTTGTAATGTAGATGAAAGTTCGGCCAAATCAGGGAATGCATACGTAGATCTTGTAAAAGAATTAGTTAAGGATGAACATGCTGGGTTGTTGATTCTTGCAGTAAATATAGAGGCTGATATAAATGAATTGGAAACTTTTGATGAGCGTCAACTTTTCCTTGAAGATTTAGGTTTGGAAGAGGCTGGAGCTGCAAAATTGATTAGAAACGCCTATGCATTGCTAAACCAACAAACTTACTTTACAGCTGGAAAAAAAGAAGTTCGTGCTTGGACTTTTCCCATTGGAGCATCAGCTCCACAAGCAGCAGGTGTAATTCATACCGATTTTGAAAAAGGTTTTATTCGCGCTGAGGTAATAAGCTATGGTGACTACGAGAGTTTTGGATCAGAAGCAAAGGTTAAGGAAGCTGGTAAAATGCGTGTGGAAGGGAAAGATTATATTGTTAAGGACGGGGATGTAATGCACTTTAGGTTTAATGTATAAATGGTACCCTTAATTAATAATGAATAAGAAGCTACTTAAATATATAATTTTAGTCTCAGCCTTTATGTCTATAACTGCTTTTTATTTGGTTATAAAGCCTTATTTCACCTTTTTAAACCGCTGACATCGTCAATAGTTATATTTCTAGCATTTATGCAAAGATTTGAGCGTAATAGCATCTATTCAAACCCAATTCGTATTGGATTATTCTTTTATTTTATTGGAGATATTTTCTCGCTTAATCATGTTTTTTTTATTTTGATTAGTTTCATTTTTAATAGATCACATACTTTTTTTAATGGGATTTATTAAAGAAATTGGCCGGCGTTCTTCTTCTTTTTCTTCTGTGGCTTGTTTATCCTAATCTAGATAACCTTCTTTTTACAGTTATATTTTCATGACAATTATTATTTTAATGAGTTTGTAATGGATTACATTGAGTATAAATCCAGACAAAAAAATTTAAAACGAATTGAATTTGTAGTTTTTCAATTCCTTTTATCAGATTGGTTAATTGAATTAGATAAGTTTTATATTTCATTTATTTTTTTAGGCATATTAGTTCTCCTAACTTATTGGATAGGATTGTTCTTTAATACCTGATTCAACAAACCATCAGGAGAAAAATTTAAATTCAATTCATTCTTAAGGAGCTATTGCATGGAATAAGCCTATTTTTGCCCCTTATTAAAAAAAAAATCCTTTGAAACCTATTCAACTTATAGATCGAACCAATGGCGGGAGTATTAAAAATGATCTTTTATCTGGAATTACTGTATCCTTAGCACTTGTGCCAGAAGCCGTAGCTTTTGCCTTTGTGGCTGGAATATCCCCAATTGTTGGTCTTTATGGAGCATTCATGATGGGATTAGTTACCGCTATTTTCGGTGGTCGCCCTGGAATGATTTCGGGAGCTACAGGTGCTATGGCAGTTGTTATGGTTAGTTTAGTTAGTCAAGGAAATAATCTTGGCGGAATTGATACTGCAGGCTTGCAATATCTTTTTATAGCTTTACTATTGGCCGGAACAATTCAAGTTTTCGCTGGAGTTTTAAAGCTTGGAAAATTTGTACGTATGATTCCACATTCAGTTATGATGGGCTTTGTAAATGGTTTGGCTATTGTCATTTTTATTTCACAATTAGGTATGTTCAAAAAGAATGGTGAATGGTTATCAGGAAGTTCACTTTTGATTATGTTAGGTTTGGTGGTTATAACCATGTTAATCATGGTATTATTACCTCTAGTAACTAAAAAAGTACCAGCAGCATTAACTGGTATTGTTATCGTCTCACTTGTTGTTATTTTAGGAGATTTAGAAACAGAGACCGTAAAATCATTTATTGTTGCCAATGGGGGAGAGGGAATTAAAGCAGGTTTACCTAGCTTTCAAATTCCAATTGTTTCGTTCTCACTTGAAACTTTATTTTTTATAGCACCCTATGCTTTTATTTTAGCTGCTATTGGACTGATTGAATCGCTAATGACACTCAACCTTATTGACGAACTCACAGAAACTCATGGAAGCGGTAATAGAGAATGTATTGCGCAAGGAGCAGGAAATATTCTCAATGGTTTTTTCGGTGGAATGGGAGGATGTGCTATGATTGGTCAGAGTATTATTAACATTAAGTCTGGAGGAAGAGGACGTCTTTCTGGAATTACGGCAGCTTTAGCCCTATTATTCTTTATTTTATTTGGTTCTAATTATATAGAACAAGTTCCCATTGCAGCTCTTGTTGGAGTAATGTTTATGGTTGTTTTGGGTACATTTGCATGGAGCACTTTTAAAGTCTGGAATAAGGTTCCAAACACCGATATGATTGTGATTATTTTAGTCACCATAATTACTGTATTTTTTGATTTAGCAATTGCAGTTTTATCCGGAGTAATTATTTCTTCATTGGTCTTTGCTTGGGAGAATGCAAAACGGATCCGTGCTAGAAAATATATTGATAACCATGGAGTTAAGCATTACGAAATATACGGCCCCTTGTTTTTTGGTTGTATTGAACTTTTCAATAGTAAATTCGATATAAAAAACGATCCAGATGAAGTTGTTATTGATTTTAAAGATTCTCGTATTGTAGATCAATCGGCTATTGAATGCATTAATAAATTGACTGAGCGTTATCTCAAAAGCGGAAAAAACATTCACCTAAGACACCTTTCCTCAGATTGTGTTAAACTTATAAAACGCGCAGATAAAATTTATGAAGTTAACGTACTTGAAGATCCTGATTATTTTGTAGCTATTGATAATTTTAGACAAGAACAGAATCTTTTATCTAAAAATTAAATTTCTATACTGCTTTTGAAATAGAATCATAAATTACCACACGTTCCCATAAATGGGATGCCTCCTCAATAAAAAGCAAGTGTGTTGGATCTGTTTGGTATGTATTATGATTTTCCAAGTCTGGAAAAATCATCATATAAAAATAATCAAAAGAATTATCAACGACAGCACGCTCTTCAGAAGCTGCAGGTATTCCTAAATGGTATGAAATTGCTTGTAAATTTGTGTTTATCATTTTTTTTATTGCAACTTCAAATTTAGTAATGTCTTCCTTTTTATTTGGATTTTTAAGCCAAAAATAGACGCTATGAATAAATGGACCTGTTGTGTTTTCTATTAAATTATTTCTCATTTTTTATTTAATATAATTTCAATAATGTTTAAATATATAAAAAACATTACCTCTCTTTTCGATTAGCAAATATAAAGACAGTAAAATAACTTTTTAACAATAATAAAAATAAAATTGTTGATTTCTTAGTCAATAAAGGAATCAGCCTTCACATATCAATAGTTATCTTAGCTTTCTATTCAATGGAAAATCAAACTGCTTATACCGAAGAAAATATCCGCTCCCTAGACTGGAAAGAACACATCCGTATGCGTCCGGGAATGTACATTGGAAAATTAGGAGATGGCTCTTCTCCAGATGATGGTATCTATATATTATTAAAAGAAGTTCTAGATAACTGTGTAGATGAATTTGTCATGGGAGCGGGTAAGACGATTGAGATAACAATCAAAGAGAATCAAGTTACTGTTCGAGACTATGGTAGGGGCATTCCATTAGGAAAAGTAGTAGATGTAGTTTCTAAAATGAATACCGGCGGTAAATATGATTCAAGAGCCTTCAAGAAGTCAGTAGGGCTTAACGGTGTTGGTACAAAAGCTGTTAATGCACTTTCTTCCTCTTTTGTGGTTCAATCAAACCGGGAAAAACAATCCAAGACAGCTTCTTTTGAATTGGGTAATTTAAGCCTAGATCTTCCAGCTGAAACAAGCTCAAGGAGAAGAGGAACTAAGGTTATTTTTGTTCCCGATGTTGCCATCTTTAAAAATTATAAATATCGTTTAGAGTATGTAGAGCGCATGATTAAATATTATGTATATCTAAATCCAGGATTAACTATTGAACTAAATGGAGAGAAGTTTATTTCAGAAAACGGACTCCTAGATTTATTATCCGATCAGACAAATGAAAATGATCTTTCATATTCTATTATTCATTTAAAAGGAGAGGACATAGAGATTGCATTAACCCACAGTAAAACCCAATATAGTGAAGAGTATCATTCCTTTGTTAATGGACAACACACCACCCAGGGAGGAACACATCAAGCCGCTTTTAGAGAAGGATTAGTAAAAACTGTTAGGGATCATTTTGGAAAAAATTATGAGGCTTCCGATATTAGAAAGTCAATTATATCTGCGATTAGCATCAAAGTGATGGAACCCATTTTTGAATCACAGACCAAAACAAAATTGGGGTCTACAGAGATGGGAGAGAAAATGCCCTCTGTACGTAGTTATATTATAGATTTTTTAAGTACTCATTTAGATAATTTCTTACACAAAAACACTAATGTAGCTGATGCTATACAGCGCAAAATAATCCAGGCAGAACGTGAGCGTAAAGATTTATCAGGTATACGAAAGCTAGCTCGTGAGCGAGCAAAGAAAGCCAACTTGCATAACAAAAAATTAAGAGACTGTAGAGTCCATTTACCTGATCTAAAAAAAGATCGCCGACTGGATTCCACCTTGTTTATTACTGAGGGAGATTCTGCAAGTGGTTCCATTACAAAATCACGAGATGTAAATACTCAAGCGGTTTTTAGCCTTAGAGGTAAGCCCTTGAATAGTTATGGGATGTCTAAAAAAATTGTTTATGAAAATGAAGAATTTAATTTATTACAGGCAGCACTAAACATTGAAGATAGCCTTGAAAGTTTGCGCTATAATAATATTGTCATCGCGACTGATGCCGATGTAGATGGGATGCATATTCGATTATTATTAATCACATTTTTCCTTCAATTTTTTCCTGAATTAATAAAAGAAGGACATTTATATATTCTTCAAACTCCTCTTTTTAGAGTTCGGGATAAAAAACAAACCTTTTATTGCTATAGCGAGCAAGAGCGAAGGAGTGCTATTGCTAAATTAAGTGGAAAACCTGAAATCACACGTTTCAAAGGTTTAGGTGAGATTTCTCCTGATGAATTTAAGTTTTTTATTGGCGAGGATATTCGTTTGGATCCCGTAATGATGGATAGAAGTATTACAACAGAGCAATTACTGGAGTTTTATATGGGGAAAAATACTCCTGACCGCCAGAAATTCATCATAGAAAATCTTAAAGTAGAAATGAATTTTGTGGAAGATCAGTAGATTTGCCCTAATTTTTTTATTTATAAAAATAATCGTAGTAGAAATTACTTCTCAACTAAAATTTGTTAATTTCTTCAAGACTAATTCGTATCAATTCATCTGTTGATATATTATTTTAGCATTTATTATGGATAAAATCATTGATCAAACTTTTCCTGAAGATGCCTCCAACGATTCGCTTGTAAAAGTTACTGGTATGTACAAAGATTGGTTTTTAGATTACGCCTCCTATGTAATTCTTGAACGTGCTGTTCCTGCTATAGAAGATGGGTTAAAACCTGTGCAAAGGCGGATCCTTCATTCTATGAAGGACTTAGATGATGGCCGCTACAATAAAGTTGCTAATATTGTGGGACATACCATGCAATACCATCCTCATGGGGATGCTAGCATTGCTGATGCCATGGTTCAAGTAGGACAAAAAGAATTACTCATTGACATGCAAGGTAATTGGGGAAATATTCTCACCGGAGATAGCGCGGCCGCCTCCCGATATATCGAGGCTAGGTTATCTAAATTCGCCCTTGAAGTTGTTTTTAGTCCAAAAGTTACCGAATGGCAGCTCTCTTATGATGGAAGAAAAAACGAACCTATTCATTTGCCCGTAAAATTCCCATTATTATTAGTACAAGGTGCTGAGGGAATTGCAGTGGGGCTTTCAACCAAAATACTTCCACACAATTTTAATGAACTATTACAAGCTAGTATCCAACATTTAAAAGGTAAAAAAATAAATATCTACCCTGATTTTCAGACAGGGGGTATTATTGATGTTCAGAATTATAATGACGGACTAAGAGGAGGAAAGATTCGTGTTAGAGCAAAAATTGCTCAACAAGATAAAAACACTTTAGTGATTAATGAAATACCTTTCAGCACTAATACATCAAGCCTAATTGATAGTGTTTTGAAAGCAAATGAAAAAGGAAAAATTAAAATTAAGAAAATTGAAGATAATACCTCTTCAGAAGTTGAAATTTTAGTGCATCTACCCCCTGATATTTCTCCAGACAAAACAATTGATGCGCTTTATGCTTTTACCGCATGTGAAACTTCTATTTCACCACTAGGATGTTTAATTATAGATAATAAGCCTCATTTTATGGGGGTTACTGAAATGTTGAAAATATCAACTGATCATACTGTTCAATTACTAAAACTGGAGCTTGATGTTCAATTGTTAGATCATGAAAATCAATGGCATTACGCCTCTTTGGAGCGTATTTTTATAGAAAATAAAATCTATCGTGATATTGAAGAAGCGTCCACTTGGGAAGAAGTACTTACTTTTATTAATTTAGGATTAAAACCTCATATTGGGAATTTAAAACGCGCCATTATAGAGGAGGATATCGTTCGGCTTACCGAAATACGTATTAAAAGAATATCAAAGTTTGACCTAGATAAGGCACAGCAAAAAATTCAAGTGTTAGAAGCTGACATCGCTGAAGTAAAAAATAATTTAGCACATCTTATTGATTATGCGATTCGATACTTTACTCATCTTAAAAAAACCTATGGTGGGGACAAGGAACGAAAATCTGAGATTCGCATTTTTGATGATGTTGACGCTAAAAAGGTAGTGGTTAGAAATCAAAAACTATACATGAACCGCCAGGAGGGTTTTATTGGAACATCTTTAAAGAAAGATGAGTTTGTTTGTGATTGCTCTGATATTGATGATATTATTATATTTACCCAGGAAGGCAAAATGCAAGTGGTTAAGGTTGAAAGCAAGGTTTTTGTTGGTAAAAATATTATTCATGCTGCCGTATTCAAGAAGAAAGATTCGAGAACGATTTATAATCTGGTTTACAAAGATGGAAAATTAGGCGCCTCCTTCATTAAACGTTTTGCCGTTACTGGAGTTACTCGAGATAAGGAGTATGATTTAACCCAAGGAAAACTCCAATCAGAAATGCTTTATTTTTCTGCTAATTCTAATGGAGAAGCTGAAATTATTACTATTCTGTTGCGTAACACAGGCAATATTAAAAAACTGAAGTGGGATCTAGACTTTGCAGACTTACAGATTAAAGGTAGAGCTTCTCGTGGTAATACAGTAACAAAATATCCTGTCCGAAAAGTTGAATTAAAAGAAAAAGGGGTCTCAACGCTAAAGCCACGTAAAATTTGGTTTGATGATACTATTCGTAGATTAAATTTAGAAGAAAGAGGAACACTTTTAGGTGCTTTTAAAGGAGAAGACAAACTTTTGATCGCTTCAAAAAAAGGGACACTAAAAGCTGTGGCTCCTGAATTAAGTCTACATTTTGATGAAAACGTAATTCACTTAGAAAAATGGATTCCAGAGAAACCAATTACTGCCGTATATTTTGACACTGAAAAGGATCGTTATTTTATTAAACGTTTTTTGATTGAAACTGTAGGTAAAGAAGACAGCTTTATTAAAGAAGATGTAACCCTATTGTATATAGGTTTTGATTGGCTTCCAATACTTAAAGTAAATTTTGAAAAACCAAGAGGAAAAGAACAGCCAGAAAGTTTGGTCATCAATGCAGATGAATTCATCTCCGTGAAAGGTTATAAAGCATTAGGGAATCAAATAACTGACAAGAAAATTAAGACCGTTGAGCTTAAGGAAGCGTTGCCTTACAATATTCCAGAAGATGAAGATATTCATGATATTGAAGTAGATCTAGAAGAAGATGAAGCGATCTCTGAGGAACAAAAAGGAGATGATTCACAAATCACCCTTGATTTTTAATTTCTCTTTGCTTTTTTAATTCGCATGTTAAGCATTTCTACCCCTAGGGAGAATAAAATGGCAAAATATAAATAACCTTTAGGAATTGTTGATATTGAGGAACCGAAAATTACTGTTTCAGACAGGCTTGCAGCTTCAGTTATTAGCATAAAACCTATTAATAGAAGAAAGGACAATCCCAATATTTGAAGAGAAGGGTGTTTGTTTACAAATTGACTTACAGGATCAGCAAATCCAATCATAATAGAGATCGCAATAACTACCGCGGCAATCATTATAAATAGCGCATAGGGAACACCATTTGTCATTCCAACAGCAGTTAATATTGAGTCAAATGAAAAAACAATATCAATTAAAACAATTTGAAACAGTGCTCTTGAAAAGGAAAAAGTAGATTTTCCTTCTAATGTTTCATTACCTAAATCAACTTCTACTTTATCAAAAATTTCTCGTGTGCTTTTGTAGATCAAAAACAAACCACCAGTCAATAAAATCAGTGTTTGTATTGAAATATTGGAGGAAAAATATTCTGTATCAAAATAAAACCAAGTATTTTGCATCTTAGTTAGCCAATTCACTCCCATTAGTAGCAGCACTCTCATTATCATTGCTAAAAACAAACCTATCTGCATAAGTTTTTTTCGCTGTTCTATTGGAAAACGCGAAGATAAAATTGAAATGAAAATAATATTGTCTATACCCAAAACAACTTCTAAGAAGGTAAGGGTTAAAAAGGCGATTATTAGATCTGGAGTGATCATAATTAATTTATTTTTTGAATCGTTGCTCGCTGGGTATTGGCACTATCTCCTACAAGAGAATATTCAAACGTATAAGACTGATCCGTCGTACTTAAGATTTTAATTTGAATTGGACGTTTATCTTGATTAGTTGTTGGATTTAGCTTGGTTAAAATACACTCACAATCGTTTACCCAACGAAGACTTGCTGTGTCTACAACTCCTTCAAACCGCTCGATTTCATAATCAGGAGTTCGTTCAAAAACAGATCGTGTTAATTTTCCATTAATAATTTGAGAAAATTCAAACGTACCTTCGTGAAAAGGGATACAGTTTCGTTCAACCGAATAACAGGAAGCTAGAAGAAAACAAAATATAATTAGGTAATTTTTCATTGGGAATAAAATTACTAAGATTTAGGAATATAACTACGAAAACTTCCATTCTTATACAGTTGAATTATTTGAAACACCTCTTCAGTTTCTAAGTCTTCGTTTTTGGTTTTTTTTTCTGATAATACCTCCTTCTTGCTTTTAACTTTAAATAAGTCAGATGTTAATTCTTTTGGAACTTCAGCACTAAGTGGAGGGGGAGAACTTTTTTTATTTCCTAAAATCAACCAATCTAAATTAACTTCATCAAAATGTTCGTGAACCTTTAACATAAACTCTAAACTAGGCTTATTCCGTTTTGATAAAATATGAGAAACAGAAGAACGTTGAACACCTATTTTTTGAGCAAAAGCGGTTGCATTAAGTTGGTTGTTATCCATTAAATTTTGTAGTCGATCTAAGAAGCTTTCTGTGTTTAACATTGTAAATAATATTTAATTAAAATCAAAGATACAATAGTAAATTAAATAAATCAAGCCTATATTATCTAAAACTAATACTTTAAATATAACACACAAATAATTGATTTTAAGTAATTTAAATAGTAAAATAATTCTATAGATACATTTGTATCATAATCAAGGGCTTAGGGTTGTAATAACTTTAATAGTCGTTACATTTGTATAAAACATTTGTAAACATACAGATGTTTACATTTGTATTTTATTAAATTATGACTAATAAACGTTACTTGCCTCCTGGCGCTTTAATCCCTTTTTTAGATGCTTTACCAGAAACTGTTGTAAAGAGCGTAATTGGTCAATCTGTAAATGATTTACCTATTCATCTTTTGTCAATAGGAAAAGGGGTAACCAAAATTTTGATTTGGTCTCAGATGCATGGAAATGAGAGCACAACAACAAGAGCTCTCCTTGATTTTATTCCTTGGTTTCTAAATTCCTCTCAAAAATCACTACAAGAAGCTTTCGCTTTAAGTATCATATTGCAACTCAACCCAGATGGAGCTGAAACATACACTCGCTTAAATGCTAATAATATTGATCTTAACAGGGATGCAATTAATCTTTCACAACCAGAAAGTAAAGCGTTGAATAATTTATATCATACAATAAAACCGGATTACTGTTTAAACCTTCATGGCCAAAGAACGATTTTTTCTGCTGGTAAAAAGGGAGAAACAGCCAGTCTATCCTTCTTGGCACCCTCTGCTAACATTGAGCGTACTGTAACGCCTCCAAGAAAAAAGGCAATGCAATTAATAGTTGCTTTAAAAAAGACGCTAGAAAAGGTACTTCCAAATCAAATAGGGCGCTATGACGATTCATTTAACCCCAATTGCGTTGGAGATAAATTTACTCAATTAGGCTCTCCTACAATACTTTTTGAAGCCGGACACGTCTCTGGAGATTATCAGCGAGAGATAACGCGAAAGCATCTGTTGACATGCCTCAAGACTTTTTTAAAGACTTTAATAACAAATGATTGTAACCATTCTATTGAAGAATATTTTAATATACCGGAAAATGCTAAAGATTTTATTGACCTTATTATTTCTGGTGTAACTGTAATCCATAATGGTAAGAATTATTTCGAGCAAGAATTAGCAATTCAATATCAAGAAAAACTCAAAGGAGATAATGTTATATTTATTCCTGTTATGGTGGCTTTCGCATCTAAAATACCTTTAAAGTCTCATAAAAAAATTAAACTTTCAAAGGGCTTGATTGATAGTCCTCTTCATTTTAATAAACGAAAAATGATTAAGATTTCTAATTTAACTTCCTTGATTTAAATATAATTGCTGTTTTAATCTATTTTGATGAACTATTCACTAATAAAAAACAATTTAAATGAAAATTCCTCAGTAAATATAATTAAAACTAGTTATATTTGTTAAAAATATAATTCATGAGTAAAGTTGCATTAGATGAAATTGATCATCAAATACTTGACATTTTAATTGACAATACGCGAATTCCTTTCACAGATATTTCAAAGCGATTACTAATATCAGCTGGTACAGTTCATGTTCGTGTAAGAAAAATGGAAGAGACGGGTATCATTAAAGGGTCTTCATTAAACATAGATTATGTTAAGCTAGGATATTCATTCATAGCTTATGTTGGTGTTTTTTTAGAAAAAACAAATACAATTAATGGAGTTTTGAAAGCATTAAATGAAATACCTTTTATTACAGTTGCTCATATAACTACTGGAAAGTTTAATGTTTTTTGCAAGCTTAGAGCAAGAGATACTCATCATGCTAAGGATATAATTTTTATGATAGATGACGTTGTTGGTGTTTCCAGAACAGAAACCATGATATCAATGGAGGAGAGTATCAATGATAAAAAACGTTTAATGCACCATATTTTTACCGAACTATAAAATAAAATCTTGATGGCTCGAAAACCTAAAATCGAAAGATTTAACGAAAAAACACTTTCCAAATTTCAAATATACAATAGCCTCTTTCTAAAACTTCCTTTTAAAAACATCAAAGAAACTTCATTGTTTCTTCCGCTTTTCACAGATGCATGTAAAGCGGGATATGAACAAGGTCATAATCCAAATGATATTGTTAATTCTTTTTTTAAACGATTTATACCTGATTTTGATGGAAAACAACAAAAAGACTTGCTATTTAACTTCATTCAATACATCGAACGTCAAGTCGTTCTCTTTGATGCTATTGAAGATGCAAGTTTTTCATATGTAAATAACATGCATGGCAGAGGAACATTGCGAAATATTAAAGAAGAAGCCACAAATAAGCAACTTTCTGAAAGCCTTTCTGAATACATTAAGCGCTTTAATGTTCGTATTGTATTAACTGCGCATCCTACCCAATTTTATCCAGACAACGTTCTTGTAATCATCAATGAACTTTCAAGTGCAATAGCTAAAGATGACCTTGATAGCATTACAAAATTATTAGTTCAATTAGGGAAAACTCCTTTTTATAAAAAAGAAAAACCAAGCCCCTTTGATGAGGCGGTTAGTTTAATCTGGTTTCTAGAGAATGTATTTTATCATTCCGCTAGTACTATATATGATTATATCGCTGAACACATCATTGACTCTAACCAACTTGACAATTCAATTTTTGACTTTGGCTTTTGGCCAGGCGGAGATCGAGATGGAAACCCATTTGTAACTTCTGCTATAACACTTAAAACAGCAAAACGTTTGCAGTTTTCCATTTTAAGAAATTATTATCGTGACCTTAGGAAATTAAAAAGAAAAATCACATTTCCAGGAGTAGAGCATCGTGTTTCAAATCTTGAGCAATTAGTTTTTAATGAATTATTCTATCCAGAACGCAACACCGAATTTTCATTAGACATTCTATTGAATGAAATGAACGCAGTTTTATCGATTCTTTTAAAAGACCACAGTGGTTTATATCAAGAAGAAGTTAAGAACATGATTCATAAAATGAAATTATTTGGACTCCACTTTGCTAGTCTAGATATTCGTCAAGATTCAAGAGTACATCACAGAGTTTTTACTGAAATAGTTTCTCATCCTGATATTCAATCGCACACAACAGGACTTCCTGATAATTATATTGAATTAAGCACAGATAAAAGGTTAGATGCGCTATCCATAATGAAAGGAGATATTTCACCTATAATTTATAATGATGAGATAACACAGCAAACCTTAGAGAGTATTCGTGCAATGCAAATGATACAAAAGGTTAATGGAGAACGTGGATCTAATCGCTATATTATTAGCAATTGCCAAACTTTAGAAAATATCTTGCAGCTTTTTGCGATGTGTCGTCTTAGTGACTGGGAAAATCCAAAAGTTGATTTTATTCCTTTATTTGAGACTATCTCGGATTTAGAGTCAGCTGAAGCAGTGATGAAAGGTTTGTTCAATAATTCCATATATAGAGCACATTTAGAAAGTAGAAAAAATAAACAGACGGTAATGTTAGGCTTTTCTGATGGAACAAAAGACGGGGGCTACTTCATGGCAAATTGGAGTATTTACAAAGCAAAAGAAGCTCTAAGCGGATTAGCTACAAAATATGGAATTTCTGTTGCTTTTTTTGATGGTAGAGGAGGTCCACCCGCAAGAGGAGGAGGGAATACTCATGAGTTTTACGCCTCCATGGGAGACACTATTCAGAGTGATGACATTCAGCTTACCATCCAAGGACAGACAATCAGTTCTAACTTTGGGACACTTGATTCTTGTCAATACAATTTAGAGCAGCTTTTGAGTTCAGGGATTGCTAGTCACATTTTAAATCCAGGTAAAAATAATTTAGTAGCTGCTGATCGTAAAACAATGGAGAGTATCGCTGAATATAGTTATGAGGCATATCAGAACTTCAAAGCTCACCCCATGTTTATTCCATATCTAGAGCGCATGTCAACTCTACCTTTTTATGCCAAAACAAATATCGGAAGTAGACCATCCAAAAGAGGTAAATCTAAGGAACTACAGTTTGAAGACCTTAGAGCGATTCCTTTTGTTGGAAGCTGGAGTCAGTTAAAACAGAATGTTCCAGGGTTTTTTGGAGTTGGAACTTCTTTAAAACATTTTGTTGATGATGGAAAAATAGGGGATGTAAAAAAACTCTATAAAAATTCGCGTTTTTTTAGAACTTTATTATTTAATAGCATGATGAGTTTAACAAAATCATTTTTCCAGTTAACGGCTTACATGAAAGATAACAAAGAATTTGGTTCTTTTTGGGAACTTATTTTTGAAGAATACAAACTCACCGAAGAACTTTTGCTAAAGGTCAGTGGCTTTAAATCGCTTATGGAGAACGAGCTAGCGGGTAGGGCTTCTATAAAAGCTAGAGAAGAAATTGTCCAGCCTTTATTAACTATTCAACAGTTCGCTTTAATGCAGCTACAAATTCTTAATAAATCAAAACATCCTGACCCTGAAAAAATTAAGATCTTAGAGGCCATGGTTACACGTTCGTTATTTGGGAATATTAACGCAAGTAGGAATTCTGCTTAAGCATTAGAATAAAAATCAAATGCTTTTTTAAAAAGTTCTTTTGACACTTTGACATCTGTCACCGCTTCTCCTATTGAGGTTAACAACACAAAGTTAATTTGTCCTCCTTTGTTCTTTTTATCGTGGCGCAAAAGGGATAATATTCCTTCTATATCATTATCCCTAATCACAACCTTGGGGTAAAATCGAGCAAAAGTATTCTTTATATCCAATGCAGCAGCATATTCAAGCCCACTACATTGTGTTGATAAATAAGCCTCTAATACCATTCCAATCACAATCGCTTCACCATGTAGAAGTTTTTCTTTATTCTTTTGGACAAGGAAATATGATTCTATTGCATGTCCAAGAGTGTGGCCAAAATTTAAAATTTTACGCAATCCCATTTCTTGAGGGTCCTTTAAAACTACTTTAGTTTTTATTTCTACAGAAGGTTTTATATAACTAATCAAAGTATCTATACTCAGACTTTTTAAACTTTTTAACTCATCCCAATATTTAGGTTTTGCAATCAGTCCATGCTTAAGCATTTCAGCAAAACCACTTCTGATTTCATCTTCTGGAAGTGTACCGAGCCACTGAACATCTATTACAACTTTTTGTGGCTCTTTAATTATTCCTATTTGATTTTTTAAAGAGCCTAAGTCAATCCCTGTTTTACCACCAACTGATGCGTCAACCATAGAAAGTAGGGTAGTAGGTATATTATAAAAATCAATTCCCCTCTTAAATGTACAAGCGACAAATCCACCTAAATCTGACACAACTCCTCCTCCAAGGTTGATAAGAGCGCTATTTCTATCTGCTCCAAAAAAGGATAATTCATTCCAAAGATTTTCACAAGTTGATAGGTGTTTATTTTCTTCTCCTGCTTCCATCACCAATATGGATGTGGGTCTAAGCTTGGTCTGTTCTAAAAAATTTGATAAACAATACCTTTGAGTATTGGTATCAACCAAAATAAAAATGCTGGTGTATGCATTTTTATTTAGTTGTTTAAGAAAAGCTGATATTCCCTCTGAAGCGTAAGAAATGTTAATTTGGTTTTGCATGTTGTTTTAAATGGTCAAAATAAGATTTATCATTTAGTGTTTTTTAAAAATAATCATTTGAAGTTCTTTTTAATGCGATCTAGGTTTACTTTATTATCTCTATCCTTAATAGTTTCTCTTTTATCGTAGAGCTTTTTCCCTTTCGCTAAGGCTATTCTAAGTTTAGCAAAACCATCATCGTTTACGAACAAACGTAACGGTATAATCGTGAGACCGCTATTCTTAACTTCTTTATATAGTTTCTTAAGCTCTTTTTTGTTAAGCAAGAGTTTACGTTGTGCTTTAGGCTTATGATTAAACCTTGTTCCGAAGGCATATTCTTCAATATGCATATTAACGGTAAACAATTCACCCTGTTCATTAAACTCACAGAAACTTTCTGTAATAGATGCTTTACTATTTCTAATGGATTTGATCTCTGTTCCTGTAAGGACAATACCAGCAGTATACTCCTCAATAAGTTCAAACTCAAAGCGAGCCCGCTTGTTCTTTATGTTAATATTATTTTGCACAACACAAATGTACTACATATCTAGTTTCAAGCCTCGCTGCCCTTTCTGAAAATAAATTCAGTTTTAAAATAATCTAAAACAAATACTTGTTTTATTAAAATACACTCCCATAAATAATTTATCAAGAGTTGCTAATTTAGACTTAAGGTGTTTTATATATGATTTAAAAAATCTTAATTAGCTTCTTAAGTTAAAGTTTTGTTTTGTAAAAAATTATATTTTAATTGATCCTGTTAATTAGTATTTAATAACTGTTATTATTTTTTAAAAATTGATGATAAAAAAGGAACTCAAATCATTAATTTTACACAAAATAAAATATATGCAACCAGACAACGCCATATTTGATTTAATCAAGCAAGAGGAACAACGTCAGCTAAATGGAATAGAATTAATAGCTTCAGAGAACTTTACTAGTCCAGCAGTTATGGAAGCAACTGGTTCTGTTTTAACAAACAAGTACGCTGAAGGTTATCCTGGGAAGCGATATTATGGAGGGTGTGAAGTCGTAGATAAAATTGAACAATTAGCGATTGATCGTGCAAAGGTATTATTTGGTGCGGCCTATGCTAATGTTCAGCCTCATTCAGGGTCGCAGGCCAATACAGCTGTTTTTCATGCGTTTATTCAGCCTGGAGATAAGATTTTAGGCTTTGATCTTTCCCATGGAGGACATTTAACACACGGCTCTCCAGTTAATTTTTCAGGACGTCTATATAAATCCCATTTTTATGGAGTAGAAGAAGCTACAGGTCGTTTGAATTATGATAATATTATGACAATTGCCAAAAAAGTGCAGCCTAAAATGATAATTGCAGGAGCTTCAGCTTACTCACGTGATATTGATTATGCTAAATTCCGAAAAATTGCGGATGCTGTAGGTGCTTTTTTATTAGGCGATATTTCACATCCCTCTGGTATGATCGTTACAGGATTACTAAGTAATCCCATGCCACATTGCCACGTAATTACAACTACTACTCACAAAACTTTAAGAGGTCCAAGAGGAGGCCTGATTTTGATGGGAGAGGATTTTGATAATCCATTTGGACTAACTTTAAAGAATGGAAAATCTCAAAAAATGTCGCATCTTTTAAATATGGCTGTTTTTCCGGGAAATCAAGGAGGTCCATTAGAACATGTTATTGCCGCAAAGGCAATTGCTTTTCAAGAAGCACTTCAGCCTTCATTTAAGGTCTATATGCAGCAAGTTCAAAAAAATGCTCAAACAATGGCAACTGCTTTTGTAACTAAAGGATATCATTTAATTTCAGAAGGAACTGACAACCATATGATGTTAATAGATTTACGTAATAAAAATATTAGCGGTAAGGCTGCAGAACACGCCCTCGTAAAAGCTGAAATTACCGCTAATAAAAACATGGTACCTTTTGATGATAAATCTCCTTTTGTTACTTCAGGAATTCGTATTGGAACAGCGGCAATAACAACAAGGGGATTCAAAGAAAGTGATATGAAAGGAATTGTAGATTTGATTGATGAAGTTATTCAAAACTATGATGATACTGCAATAATCAAAGCTATAGGATCTAAAGTACGTATTTTAATGAGCGGAAGACCACTTTTTACTTACTAAAGATTAGAGTTTTAATTAGTAAAATAATTGAATTATTCTTTTATGAATAGTTTTTTTTTGAATAAGTGTTTTCCAATCTAATATGTAGATATCTTGAACCCATTGGAGGTATTGAACATTATTTACATGATCTAAATCATCTAGATGTTTTTTTTAACCTCAAGGTCGTATTCATAAGTTTTACTCATCTTTTTGGAATGATAATTACCTCAAAAAGCTTACTCCAGTTCTTGCCTGTTATAAAAAAGGTATTTCTTTTTTTGTGATATGCAATTCCATTCAATACATTCAACTGAGGATGCTGGTCAACCTGCTCTTTTAGACCTGAAAAATCAATCACCCCCTCCACAGCTCCACTTTGGGGGTCAATAATCACACTTACTTCCTTTTTAAACTGATAAGTATTAGCATAGATTTTTCCATTAACCCATTCCAGTTCATTGATGTTTTTTAGTTTAGATTTATGAGTCATAATCTGAATACTCCCTAGTTCGCTATAGGTAATTGGGTCTATAATCCAAATACGATTACTCCCATCTGATTTGTAAAGATATTTTCCATCGTTACATAACCCCCAGCCTTCTTTACTGTCTTGATAAGGGAAAGATTTTTGCATAGTTAATGTCTTTTTATCATATACAAATCCTTTATTTGCTTTCCAAGTAAGTTGAATAACATGATCTTTAAAAAGTGTTAGCCCTTCACCGAAATAAGCGCCATCTAGAGGTTTGTTTTGAATGATTTCCCCTGTTTTATAATCTACAGTGCGAAGTGATGATTTACCGTTTAAGCCGGTGCTCTCATATAAGATTTCATCATCAAATTCTAAGCCCTGAGTATAGGCCGTTTTATCGTGAGAGAAGGTGTTTATAATTTTATATGTGTAAAGTAAAGGAGGCTTCGAGGCTAAAAGGGTTAAGTTAGTTTCTGTTTTTTTAGTTTTTCCTCCTTCTGTTACAATTGCTTTAAGGATATGATTACCCAATGACTCATTATTAAGTACGTGATCAGAACTAATAGGTGTATTGTCTAAATAATAAACAACGTTTTCAGGGCTTTTATTCTTTATTCTTAGCTGAAGCGTATCTCCCCAATTTGCTTTGTCATTTTTAAAGCCAGTACTTATTTTATAATTGGGAGAAATAGGGGCTCCGCATTTAAATAAAATTAGTATTAATAAAGGATATAAAAAGATTTTCATTTGATAAAGTGACTTAAATAGTTTTAAGGTAACTTAAATCTAAATTAAGCAATTAAAATGATTGTTGAAATCATATGAAGGGCTTATATTTGTTATGGGCAAGTTCTGCACAACCAGCTCCTGTTGAATCCCCCAGGGTGGTAACGCAGCAAGGGCAAACAGTCGTAGCGGTGTGATGTAGGTAGCTTGCCCTTTTTTATGATTTTCACCTAAACATTTAGTAAGTAAAAAATAAAAAATAAGACGCATGAAAAAAGTGGTATTAATAACTGGTGCTTCGTCAGGTTTAGGACTGGCAACTGCCTTACTGCTTCATGAAAAAGGTTATCAAGTTTTTGGGACCAGTAGAAATCCAAGTAATTACAAATATCCGTTAACTTTCACTTTAATTCCCTTAGAAATCACAAATCCAAGTTCTATAGCTAATTGTGTGGCAGAAGTTTTGAAAGAAACAGGTCGATTAGACGTTTTGATTAATAATGCTGGGGTTGGAATAACTGGACCCATGGAAGAAATTATAGCTGATGCGGTGACTTCTAATTTTGCTACCAATTGTTTTGGTCCTCTTCAAATGGCACAGGCAGTTTTACCACAAATGCGTAAACAAAAATCTGGATTTATAATTAATATTACTTCCATCGCTGGTATAATGGGATTGCCTTTTAGAGGAGTATACTCAGCTTCCAAGAGCGCTTTATCAATTTTCACTGAAAGCCTTAGGATGGAAGTGAAATCCTTTGGTATTGATGTCTGTACAGTAGCTCCAGGTGACTATGCTACAGATATTGCTTCTAGACGATACCATGCGCCCGTTTTTTCAGACTCTCCTTATCAAAAATTATATCAAGAAAGTCTAGATACAATAGATACTCATGTGAATAAGGGAAACCCTCCAGGAGAAATAGCTTTAGCGATTGCTAAAATTATTGAAAGTAAAAAACCAAAGGTGCATTATCAGGTGGGCCCATTTATGCAAAAGTTATCCAAAACCTTAAAGAATATTCTTCCTAGTCGTATATTTGAAAAACTTATCATGAATCATTATAAACTTTAATCTTTTCCAATGAAATTTTTTATCGATACTGCAAATTTAGATCAAATCAGAGAAGCCCAAGCCCTCGGGGTTTTAGATGGCGTGACGACAAATCCTTCGTTGATGGCTAAAGAAGGTATTACGGGAGAGAAAAATATCACCCAACATTATGTTGATATATGTAATATCGTCGACGGAGATGTTTCTGCAGAAGTTATCTCAATTGATTTTGAGGGTATGGTGAGAGAAGGTAAAGCTCTTGCTTCATTACATCCTCAGATTGTAGTTAAAATTCCTATGACAGAAAATGGGGTCATGGCCTTAAAGTATTTTTCTGATCAAGGGATAAAAACCAATTGTACCTTGATTTTCTCTGCTGGACAAGCATTACTTGCAGCAAAAGCAGGAGCGACCTATATGTCTCCATTTATCGGTCGATTAGATGATATATCTACAGATGGCTTAAGTCTTATTCAGGAAATTCGTGATATTTATGATAATTACGGCTTTGAAACAGAAATCCTTGCCGCATCAATTCGCCATACAATGCACGTTATAGAATGTGCTAAAATTGGAGCAGATGTAATGACTGGGCCACTTTCCTCCATAAAAGGTCTTCTAAATCATCCCCTAACAGATATTGGACTGGCTAAGTTTTTAGAGGATTATCAGAGTGGAAATAAATAAATACTAAAGTTTAGTTAATTTTTTTTCAAAAGCTAAATCTGAAAAATTTCCAAAGCCATCAATAATTTTGCCTTTGAAATTTAAGATAATGGCTTTATTTAGAAGAGTAAGAACCCAAGCCTCACTAGCTTTTTCAAAATCAATTATAGAAAATTGATCCTCAGGATTGGTTTCCATCATTTTTTGAACTTGATCAACCATACTATTAAAAGGTTGAATACATACCCCTATAAAACGAATGTTAGGGTGTTTATTTTGAAAATACTTTACCTGTTCTAAAGTGTTTTTATAATGATTCATTTGAGTTTGAGACCAAAAATAAATTACTGTTACTTTATTATTTAGAATACTATCACTACTCACATTTTCTCTACTTACAGCTTGTAATGCTATATTAGGTAATGGCTTATTGGTCTCCATATTGTTAATGCTAGAATGAAGAGCTAAGATTTCCGTAAGATAAACAGGGGAACTGTTTACAGTAGCATAATATTGTAAAAAACGATTATGTTGGAGGTGGTTTTCAAAAGTTAAAATTTCTTGAAAAGCGATAGCGCGAGCTAAATTATTTCTTAAAAGCGTACCTTTTATTTTTTGATCCAAAACTTTTAATCGTTCAATATTAAAGTCTGTAGTTTGTTTTTGTTTAAAATAAGGGATACTTGGTTTTAATGATTTTTGACTGATGAAATTTAAAATATAATTGATATACGGGTCGAAAAAAGCCAAATCATTATCACTATAATTCAAAAATTTTCTAAAACCAAAAAACAGACTATCTTCTTGAAGTGTCCATTGCATTCCTCTCAATAACGCATAACGCTCTCTAATATTGGCATAATGATAAATATAAGCCGCTTGGGTAACTTTCTGAGCTATTGGAGATAGAGTGTTTACTGAGTCCATTTTTAACCACAATTGCTTCTTTTCTGTGAGTAAAGAATCTAGAATGGAATTAAATGTTTTACTATTACTGGCATACTTAGAGGAAAGGTATTCAGATTCTGATTTTTGCTTTAAAATTAATTCCATTAAAAAATTATTTTTTGAAGCACCTATCCCAGAAAAAACAATAGACTCATCAAAAGCTATTGCATTAATTCTCACCCAAAGGCTGTCTTTCTCTTCTAATAATACCGTTTGGAATTCGGGAAAGTGTTCTAATTTATATATACCACTTACAATTGAATCAAATTTTTTCTGAAAGCGAATAGTCTTGTCTAACTTAAGTGTTTCAACAACTTTATTACCCTGGTAAAGTGTTACTTCACGTGAAGAGGGGTTGACGATTTGTCCGCCAAAAAAAATTCCGCTACGATTGTATTGATTAAATTCACAACTATAACAAAACAATAAAAAAAAAACAATAAAACTAGTTTTTATAAACACACCCCAAAAATAACATTTTTAACGGTTAAAAAATATTAGCATGGTGTTAAAAAAATGCTGAGGCTGGTAAGGATTTGTGTAAATTTGCATTTCTAAAATTAATCACTATGTTGTCTGTTTCAAACCTTTCAGTTCAATTTGGAAAACGAATTTTATTTGATGAAGTAAATACGACTTTTACTTCGGGAAATTGCTACGGAATAATTGGTGCTAACGGATCAGGAAAGTCCACCTTTTTAAAAATCATTTCTAAAAAACAAGACCCAAACTCGGGGAGTATTTATTTGGAGCCAGGTAAACGCCTTTCGGTATTAGAACAAAACCATAATGCATATGATAATACTCAAGTTTTAGAAACTGTTTTAAAAGGCAACACTTCACTTTTTAATGTAAAATCAGAAATGGATACTCTCTATGCTAAAGAAGATTTTTCAGATGAAGATGGGGATCGTGTGGGAGAATTGCAAATTAAATTTGAGGAAATGAACGGTTGGAATGCCGATAGCGAAGCCGCATCCTTATTATCAAATTTAGAAATTCCAGAAGTATTGCATTATTCTTTAATGAGTGATCTGGATGGAAAACAAAAAGTTAGAGTCTTGCTAGCTCAAGCTTTGTTTGGAGATCCGGATGTTCTTGTAATGGATGAACCAACCAACGACTTGGATTATGATACAATTATGTGGTTAGAAAACTTTTTAGCCAATTATGACAACACTGTAATTGTAGTTTCCCATGATCGACATTTTTTAGATGCAGTATGTACTCATATCTCGGATATTGATTATGGAAAAATAAATCACTTTTCAGGAAATTACACTTTTTGGTATGAGTCCTCTCAACTAGCTGTACGTCAAAGAGCACAACAAAACAAGAAATCAGAAGAAAAGAAAAAAGAATTACAAGAGTTTATTGCACGTTTTTCCGCTAACGTAGCCAAATCAAAACAGGCAACCTCTCGAAAAAAAATGATTGAAAAATTAGATATCGAAGAAATTAGACCTTCAAGTAGACGTTATCCTGCAATTATTTTTAATCAAGAAAGAGTCGCTGGAGATCAAATATTGAACATCGAAAATCTAACGGCCTCTATTGATGAAAAAATACTTTTTAAAGATGTTCATTTAAATTTGGCCAAAGGCGATAAGGTTATTGTCTATGCAAAGGATACACGTGCACTTTCTGCCTTTTATGAAATTATAATGGGGGAACGCAAGGCAGACAAAGGAAAATTTAACTGGGGAATAACTACTTCTCAAGCATATCTCCCTCTAGACCATGATCACTTTTTCGAGAATCCCATGAGTTTGGTTGATTGGCTTCGTCAATATGCAAAGACCAAAGAGGAGCGTGAAGAAGTGTTTATTCGAGGTTTTCTTGGGAAAATGCTCTTCAGTGGTGAAGAAGCACTAAAAAATTCAAACGTTCTTTCTGGAGGAGAAAAAGTACGTTGTATGTTATCTAAAATGATGATGGAACGTGCTAATGTTTTATTATTGGAGGAACCTACTAATCATTTGGACTTGGAGTCCATTACTGCTTTCAATAACTCACTTAATAACTATAAAGGAACTATTCTTTTCAGTACAAGTGACCACGCTTTTGCTCAAACTCTGGGTACAAGAATTATTGAATTGACCCCCAGTGGAGTTATTGATCGACATACTACTTTTGATGAGTACATGACTGATGGTAAAATAAAAGAGTTAAGGGATAAAATCAGCAATTCAGTCAAATGAATAAACGAAAAATAGGGATGATCACTTATGATCTGTCAAATTAAGTGATTAAAATAATGCTAATTTATAGCATGTAAATTAATTAACTTTATAAATAAGATTTTGATTTCTTATTTATAATTATTTTTCAGCAATAGATTATCAGTAAAGGTGAATATGACTTAGTTAAGTAAAGATAAAATATGTGCTAATTACAATAACAGTTATAATAATAGCATAAGTCTTTACTGGTTTCCATGGTGTTATATCTACTTGTTCTGTATAATTTTGTAAATAAGCTGTTTCACGGGGCCTCAACTTCCCAATTAATAACATTACACCTATATTGAATAAGAAAATGATAGCCATAATGTGAAGGTAATGTGGATATTCTCCTCCATTAGAAATAACATAGTCTTTAAGTACAAACTGACTTATTGAATAAATAATTACTCCAATAGCAATGGCTAGTTTAGCTGCAAAGGCAGGAACATATTTTGTCAAATAGCCAACTAAAATAATAGTTAATATAGGAATGGTATAACATCCGTTAATCTCTTGAAGATATCCAAAAAGACCATCAGGGGCATTGGCAATATTGGGAGCAATAATCATAGAAAGTAGTGCAAGTATAATTCCAAAGACTTTTCCTGCACGAACCACTTGTTGTTGATTTGCGTCTTTTTTGATGTACTGCTTATAAATATCAAGTCCAAATAAAGTCACAGAACTATTTAACGCAGAGTTGAAAGAGCTCAAAATTGCACCAAAAAGTACAGCAGCAAAAAAACCAAGTAAAACAGGAGGTAATACCTTATTCACTAATAATCCATAAGAAAGATCAGCTTGACTAGAATCTAATGTACCACCAAAAATATAATAGGCAATAATCCCCGGAAGGACAACGATTAGAGGTCCTAAAATCTTAACAAAGGCTGCTAATATTAAGCCTTTTTGACCCTCAATTAAATTTTTAGCACCTAGGGCTCTCTGAATAATTGCCTGATTAGTTCCCCAATAAAATAACTGAACTAAAACCATACCCGTAAACAAGGTGCTAAATGGAATAGCAGAGTCTGAACTTCCTATTGCTTTAAATTTTTCAGGATCATGAGCATATAGTGCTTCCACACCATTTATAATACTCCCATCACCAATAAATATTAAGCCAAAAACAGGAATCATAATACCACCAATAAGCAAACCAATCGCATTGACAGTATCTGAAATCGCAACTGCTTTTAATCCTCCAAAAATCGCATAAATAGATCCAATAATACCAATAGACCAAACAGTTAAAATAAGTGTACTCGTTTCGCTTAAATTAAAAAGCTGAGTAAGATCAAACATACCTATAAGAGCGATTGCTCCTGAATACAATACAATGGGTAGTAATACGACTACATAACCAGATAAAAATAGTCCTGAAGTAATGGATTTGGTAGCTGTATCATAGCGACGCTCTAAAAACTGGGGGATGGTTGTTAGTCCACCTTTTAGATAACGCGGAAGTAGAACAACAGCAGTAATTACCATTGCGATTGCAGCTAAAGTTTCCCATGCCATAACAACAGCTCCTTCGTTAAAGGCAGAGCCGTTTAAACCAACAAGTTGCTCAGTAGATAAATTAGTTAATAATAAAGAACTGGCTATAACTGGAGCAGTAAGACTTCTACCTCCAAGAAAATATCCGTCTTCAGTATTTTCATTTGTATTTCGAGTAGAAAAATAAGCTATAATACCAACCAAAAGGGTAAAAGCAATAAAAATGACAAATTGCATATGAAAGTTTGATTAATTATTTAATTCTAAAATAGGTAAACTTATCTTAAAGGAAGAGGCTTTCTAAAACTTCCTTTGCTTGTTTTTCTTCATCGGGATGAACCCAAACTTCTTGGTCAGTTAAAAATGACCCAAAACCAGCAAGTCTTGCAGATTCAAATCGATCTTTAATGATTGGAATAATGATCACTTTTTCAAGTGCGTCACGGATATTAATTACCTGTATTTCAGTGCCTGAGAAAATTTTAATATACTCTAAAGACATGATAAAACATTTAGGCCTTGTTATATTTATTATTCCAAATAGCAGGATTAAAGTTTTTACCTAGTGCAAATCCATAAAATAAAACGATCGAAGCGATAGCCTTAAAATTAAAAAATAATAGCATCCAATAAGTTGTTGGATTAGGGTGTTTTGTAAACAAGGTCATTGGCATGATCCCTGTTGCTACAAAACTAATTAACAATACAAGCCCTAATAAATTCCAAATGTTTTTAAATGGCCACATCATAAGTGCTCTCAAAGGATGGAGATCATTCCCCCATTTGTGAATTAAATAATAATATTCATTTCCAAGAGGTGCGAAGAGTAGGGGGTCATCTGATTTTTTTAAACGAAAGAGAGAAGAAGGTGCCATGATCATAAATCCACTTAGATGAGTTTCATGAATTGCCTCTAAGTATTGTATGTCTTGATGTGCAGATTCTGGTAATTTATTTTTAAAATACTTTATACCTAAAAACCGAAGGCGATAATTAATACTTACTTTTTTAATCTGTTCAACATGATAGATTTTATTTCGATCTAATAAATTAAATTTAAAAGAATTAGTAGTTCCAATTTCAAAAGACCGGAATAGAGATTTTAAAGCGTTTTCTTGGTCTTCTTCACTAAGCTCATTAGCTCTTGTCTTATCTAAAGCAACTTTAATATTTGTTCTTGGGAGTATATTCATCTTCATTTTTCCTTCTCATTTAGCACAAAAATAGCAATAAAACATGGCTTTGTAAAATCGTATATAAAAAAATATTAGCGTAGTTGTGCACCAAAATCCTTTTCGAAGTTATTCTGTAATTTATTCATGACTTTATCTACTTGTTTATCAGTAAGTGTCTTATTCTTGTCTAGAAAAATAAAGCTCAATCCATAAGATTTTTTACCCTTTTCTATATTTTCCCCTTCATAAACATCAAATAAGTTAATCTCTTTAAGTATTTTACAATCAGTTTTTAAAGCACTTAACCTGAGTTTTTCGAAACTAATAGAATCATCTAATAAAAGAGCAAAATCTCTTCGTACAAGAGGGAATTTTGGAACCTCCTCATATCTTAATGGATTAGCATATGACATCTCTGTTAATAAATCCCAATTCAATTCAGCTATATATACCTCTTGATCAATTCCAAAAGAATCCCTTATATTTTTTGTCACCATCCCAAACACTCCCATTATCTTTTCTTTAAATGTAATCTGAAACGATTCTTCAAAGTGAGGATTAGTAATTTCTCTCCATTTTAAATTTTCAAATCCAATACTTGCAAGAAAATCTTGTATGACTCCCTTTCCGTAAAAGAAATTACTAGGGGATTTCATTATCTCCCAGTTAGATTCTAAAGCATTTCCTACTAGAGAAATACTTAGTCGTTTTGCTTCAATAAAAGCATCATTTGTTTTTCCATATATGGAGCCAAATTCAAAGAGTTTTAAATTCTTATTCTGTCTGTTTAAATTAAATGAAATAACTTCTAGAGCGCTATAAATTAGTGTTTGTCTCATTAGTGACAACTCTTTTCCTAATGGATTTACTAAGGTAACCGGGTCATAAAAATCAGCGCTAAACTTAGGTGAGGTTAAGGAGTTATTGATTATTTCCATATAACCATGTCCTGTTAGTTTGTTTGCTAACGCTACTTCTAACTTGTGCGAACTCTTCCATGTGTAGGCAGGATTTGCTTCGTATTGAAGAGGTTTATCTTTTAAGTTATTATAACCATAAATCCTTAATATTTCTTCAACAACATCTGCAGGACGAGTTACATCAACTCGATACCTTGGAATGGTCATACCAATTCCAGTTTCTGAAACATTATTAATAATAATTTCTAATGAATTTAAAATAGTATTTAAATCTTCTTGTTCAATTGTTTCTCCTATTGTTCGTTTCAAAACATCAAAACTTAGAAAAATTTGAAAAGGTTCTTTCGGAGATTTTGAAAAATCTTGAATATCACTTGTAATTTCACCACCCGCTATATCCTTGATCAAAATAGCTGCTCGTTTTAGTGCCGTGACTTGTATTTCAGGGTCAACACCTCTTTCAAAACGAAAGGAAGCATCTGTATTCAAAGAATGATGCTTAGCGGATTTTCTGATACTTATCGGATCAAAATAAGCACTTTCCAAAAATATAGATGTTGTTTGCTCTGATATACTAGAGTCAAATCCTCCAAAAACACCTGCAATACAAAGTGGCTTTTCGGAATCACAAATCATCAAGTCTTCACTGTCTAATTCTCTTTTAACTCCATCTAATGTTGTAAAAGAAGTTTTATCAGAACAGGTTTTTATAATAATTTCTTTTTTTATTTTTTGAGAATCAAAAGCGTGTAGGGGTTGCCCTAAATCATGTAAAATATAATTTGTGACATCTACTACGTTGTTTATTGGTCCTATCCCAATAGATTTTAGACGGTTTTGTAACCAAGTTGGAGAAGGAGCTACAGTAATTCCTGAAATTGTAAGCCCATAATATTGACTGCATTTTATACTGTCTTTAACGTCAATGGGAATTAAACTTTGATTGTTATCTACATGGAATAAAGACGTTTCAGGGATGGTCCATTCAAAAGGAATTTTTTTCAACATACAGATAGCTTTTAAATCTCGTGCCACCCCCATATGACTCATAGCATCAGCACGATTAGGAGTCAAACCAATTTCAAAAACATAATCTTCTTCTAACTCAAATAAAGTTGCTGCTTCAGTCCCTGGATTCAGAGATTTATCTAAAATCATAATTCCATCGTGACTTTCTCCTAAACCTAATTCATCTTCAGCACAAATCATTCCCATACTTACCTCTCCTCGTATTTTACTTTTACTTATCTTTAAAGAAGTTCCGTTTTGCATAGATAAGCTACTACCAACCATAGCTACAAGTACTTTTTGACCTTTAGCAACATTAGGTGCACCACAAACAATGGGAACAACTTCTTCATC
>MEHZ011472881.1_pt1 | contig 58963 bp, 52 predicted proteins | sample 897221 | NCBI WGS metagenome assembly MEHZ01 (sample SAMN05514161, study PRJNA337945) | marine metagenome | isolation source: marine surface water | place: Arctic Ocean | collected 2007-12-13 | reverse complement strand
GAGCCTGTCTTCGACAAGGAGGGTTAAGTCGTAACAAGGTATCTGTAGGGGAACCTGCAGATGGATCACCTCCTAAGAAAAACCGGAGGCTGGAGTTCTTTGTCGAACTCCAGTCTCCACCCCTTTTTTTGGCCTATACCACTTTACTTTTTACACCACTATGGGCGTACACCCTCTCTCGATCCCTTTCTCACACTGGCGTTAGTTCGCCAATTTTTCAGCCATCGTTTTACGGAACGTTAGCAGGCGCAATCTTGGAGCCTCAGTGTTCACCGTAATCGTGGCACCGCGGTTGAAGTGCACTTCATCCCAACCATCAGGTACGACATAGCCTCTGTGCATGTCAGAAGTGATTGTTGTCGCTGCTTTTGTCCAATCCATCCACGCCCAGGGCGTTTCTGTACGTACTTCATGGGGGAGGTCCCGTGCGACCACGAAGTAATGGCCTTCGGTGTCTTCAGCGGAAACCTTTGATTTGAGTGAAGCTAATTCCTCAATGCCAAGTGCATGGTTCAACCAAGCGCCTTGGCCGAGCCACGTAGAAAATAACAATCCACTGCTTTGCTGTTCACATTTCTTTTCACCACGACGTAGGTGGTACTTGCTTGGAGCGTATTGATGGGTGTTGGCGATCAAGAGATCGTTCATCGCAGGATCTGTTGTGAATCGGTTTCCAGATGTTGAATCAATGATCGCTTGCAATCGCGGCAAATTATTGACGATGGCTGTTCCAGCCAAGGCACGACGGACATCCTGAGCAAATGTTTCGACGTTTGAATCCATGTAAAAACCAAAACTACCCTCTGGGTCGTCTTCTCGTGGATGGGAATTCACACCCATCACGGGTGTGGTTGCATCGATGTTGTGCGAGATGCTTGTCAGCGTGCCATCGCCACCAAGAACGATCACTAAATCCCGTCCAATGAAATCCGCTCGTCGCACCCTCTCTCGTGCACGGATGTCCAGCCGGAGCCCTCCGAGTTCCTCACTGCATCGCTGGAGTTCAGTGGTGATAATGTCGAGGCTTGCGTCATGCACGGCTTCGAAGTTTTTCTTGTAAACAACCAACACATCCGACATGCTTCGTCCTCCTTACTTACGCCACGGGCTGCTCCCTCTTCAACACCACCTTTCCGTTCAACGCGAGCATTGATGTACTTCACTGCTCGTAAACGGGGCATGGAACCTCCTGCTTGGGATGAAGATCACATCAAAGAAGACGGCCAAACCCCTTCGCAGGTACCTTGGGATACGACCAATGCTCAACCTAAATCAATCATCATGGGCCAGACTATGAATCCATTTGATCAGAACCAGCCGCCGATTATGATTCATCAAAATCCATCCTCTGCCCCAAAAGTCATTGGGATTTTGGTAATGATTTATGCAGTCTTTGGACTCTTGGATTTGGTTAGTTTTGTCAACCCTGTGTTCTGGAAATTACCGATACCGTTGATTGCAGCCTCAGTTTTAGGGTTGGTGTTCAGCGCGGGTCTTGGGGTCAGTGGATTCATGATTCTGAATTATCAACGCCAAGGCGTGATGTTGGCGTTGTCAATGCTTCTCCTTCTCGCCATCGTAGGTCTTGTTGAGCTCAACACAGCGGTGGACGATGATTTTTATGATAAACTGCTCGAAAGCGGAGAAATCACCGAAGAAGAATACACGGCAATGTCCTCGATCGATCCTGGCCTCATCACCACAATCGGTTCGGTCATGGTCGTCGTGTGCAACGCTATGTGCATGGGTATTGTCGCAATCCCTCTGATGGTTGCCAACAATGGATTGGATCAAAGCAAGATATTTGGTTGAAAGCCTTAGCCTCTCGATGCACTTCGCTGGTTCGAAATCCTTCCCATCCTGAAGGTTGATTCTTCACGATTGAAAGGATAGGAATCATAACCACAGCCCCACATGGAGAGGCATGGAACTGCAGGGTGCCGACCTCGATCGGGGCTTCTTCAAGTTCACGCTACCCTACACATGGCGTGGTTGGCTTGGCTGTTGTCTTGTTCTCATCGTGATGGTCGCCGCTCCTTTCGTGTCGCCCGAGGGTGTGTTCATTTCACTGCTCATGTTTTTTCTTTTAGCCATTCTTTCGCCCACCTCATTGGAGGCGGAATTGTATCGAATTCGCAAAAAGGCGCCACAGCCTGATGATTTAGAAGCTCAGGCGCTTGTTTCAGGCTCCAACATCTCCGATTGGTTTTACGGGCAGAGTTCCTATGTCCCAACCAATGATCCAAGCGATTGGGTGCTTCCCGCACCGGGGCCCACCTCTTGGTTCATGGCTCGCCCGTATCACGCTGACCCGAGCAACAAACTTCTCCCGGAGCATCCGATACGAATCGGTACACCTACGCCTGCTATGATCTCCAGTTATGGCTTGTTCATGCTCTGTTTTTTGATTGGAGTCTCAGTACTCGCGGTGCTCGGGATATCTGCAGCAAAGGAAAGCGCAACAACCTCAGATGACCGATTTTTATTGTTGCCTTACCTCACCATGGCTTCAGGATCTATTTGGTTCGTGGTTGGTTACTTGAAGCAGCGGCAACAAAGCGTCATGATCGACACCTCGACATCTGCCATTCGTTCTGTAGCAGCAGGTTCAACAGAACTTGTTGGTCAAGTCCGCCCAACATATTCTGGCGCTTTTGATGTTCATGTTGACGGTCATCCAAACAGGATGGTACCGGGTTGTGTCTCGTATCATTGGACTTATGAGGTGCTCATTCGAGAAAGCAAAGTCACCTACAGAAACGGACAGCGCAAGGTGCAGTCTACCCAGCGCTGGCACACTGTTCGTGGGGGGCACGATGACAAACCGTTCATTGTTCACGATGGTACCGGTGGGATGTACACACGGCCGTCAACCTTTGCTCGGAAAGATTGGGGCGGTTACGTCAAGCGGTGGGAATCCACCCACAGGGATATCGTTCGTGATTTGTATTGGGGCTCGACCCTTGGGCGTTTGTATCGGCGTGGGGACGTCCTGCGCCATCGATGGACCATTCATGCCCTGCGAATTGGCAACCCTGTTTACGTGCTTGGTACGGTTTCCACTCGGCCTGCAGAGGAATTAGAGTGGCCTGGTGTCTCGGATTTGTATGAGGGTGAGGCACCCGTTGCTCCAAATTCAGATTCTCATTCGTTTTGGGATTTAGAACAGAAAAGCGAAGTCGATTACAAACGGCCTGCGAAAAACGCTCGTTTGCACATGCTTGGCGACGATGCTACTGCCATGCCTGCTATGATCAAAAGAGGGACTGAGTTGTCGAACCTCGCCCGTCTCCGGTCAAAGACTGAATTGGTATTGATCCCAATCCTGACCACCTTTTCAGGTGTTTGCATGCTGTTGTTTTTGTGACAGTGAGGTTCATGAGCCACTGCGTAGTCGGGCAAACATGGCAGAAGATGTTGTGATCGTAGGCGGAGCAAGAACACCATTTTGTGAATGGGTTGGTGGGAAGCGTGGGGATGGAAAAACCGGTGGTTTGCTCAAATCTCTCAGCGCTCAAGACCTCGGCGGAATTGCAATTAAAGGGGCGCTCGAACGAACAGGAACCGACCCTGCATCAGTCGACCATGTCGTGATGGGCTATGCTCTGCAAACCTGCTCGCAATCAATCTATGGATCACGTCATGCTGGTCTGAAAGGTGGCATCCCGCAAGAAGTACCAATGTTGACGCTGTCTCGGATTTGTGGCTCTGGTGTGCAATCGATTGTCACTGGTGCGCAGATGATTATGTTGCAAGAAGCTTCCACTGTCGTGTCAGGTGGTATGGAAAACCTCAGTCAAGCGCCACACGTGATGCGTGGTGGACGCGATGGTTGGAAATTGGGCCGTTCGCCCAAAGTCGAGGATTACATGATGACCAACTTACAGGACATGACCTGTGGCCTCTTCATGGCTCAGACTTCCGATGAACTGTGCAAGCGAAAAGGGGTGACGCGAGAAGAAATTGATGCGTATGCCGCACTCTCCCACGCTCGAACCACTGCTTCCATTGAATCGGGTCTCTTTGAACAAGAGATTGTCCCAGTGACCATTAAAAGTCGTCGAGGTGAAACAACAATCACACATTTGGACGAAGATCACGTCGTCAAGAACTGCACAGAAGAAAGCCTCGCATCGCTCCCAACAGCTTTCGGTCCTGAATCCTTTGTGACCGCTGGAAACGCTTCAGGCATCGTTGATGGCGCAGCAGCCGTTGTGATCAAATCAGCATCACAGGCCAAGTCCGATGGCGATGAACCACTGGCACGTATTGTCTCCTGGGGCATTGTTGGCCTCGATCCGGCCATCATGGCGTATGGTCCAGTTCCCTCGTCCCTCAAGGCGCTGGAAAAAGCAGGCTTGACCGCAGCAGAGATCGACCGCTGGGAAATCAACGAAGCCTTTGCAGGTCAAGCAGTTGCCTGCATCAAAGACTTGGGCATCGATGTCGAGAAAGTCAACGTCAATGGCGGGGCTGTTGGTCTTGGCCATCCCCTGGCAGCCACGGGGACTCGCCTTGTCTTGACCTTAGCTTACGAGTTGAAGCGAAGCGGTGGCCGATACGGTGTCGCTACAGCATGCATTGGTGGCGGTCAAGGTATCGCCATGATCATTGAATCTCTTTGATGAGAGCGCATTAGCAAGGCATTGTAAGAGTGATTTTTTTTCTTATTGAGTTCCTTCATGGACCCTTGGATACACCAGTATAAAAGCCGCACGAGAAAGGCCATGGCATGAAGAATCCCTTCGAAGCGATGAGCCACGCGAGCGTTAGCCGTCCGAAAACGGTGTTTGCTTTCGTGGTTTTAGTGATCCTGGCTCTTTCATCGGGCGCTATGCACCTCCAATTTGACAACAGTGAAAATGGATTTTTCCCTGATGATGAAAACGTCCGGCTGCTTGAAGAGATCGAACGCGAATACCAAGCCTCGATTGATTTTGTCCGTGTGATCGATGACATCGAAACGGGATCCCTTCTGATCAACAGCACATGGGAGCAGTTAGCGCACACAGAAGCCACAATGCTGGATGACAGCAATTTCGCACCCTACCACTATCCCTTGTTTGGTACCCAAGCAAACAGTGGCATGGCGGGCTACGCCTACCAGTGGCAAGTCTACCAAGACCCAGCGTCGGCGGATTGGCTCATCCCCGTCGAAAACGCACTTTTGCAGGTGGTTTTGGCTGACGACCAAAACCTCACCAGCGCCCTCGATGCTCTCAGTGCAGCATCGGCCCTTATTCCATCAGCTTCCCAGATTTCTGCTGAAGAATTAGCATCCTGGGATGCAGGTGAACCAGAACTCTGGCTTGCTCGCTTGGACAGTGGGGCAAACCTCTCCGGCCCGATTGGCGCACTGCTCGGTTTGAGCGATTCGCTTCCTTTGGACCGAACGCAACAACAAGTCGGCGAAGTGCTGGCTGTCACCGGCCCACTCAACGGTCAACTCGGTCTGCTTTCCGGTTTGCAATCCATCGATTATCGAACTGCAATTTTGGGTTCCCTTCCAGTCGCTGACCGCAGCGATGACCCGTGGAACTCATCCGGACCGGTTTTGACAACGCTGGTTGTGAGCACAGAACCTGCAGATTATGATCTGGAAATCCTCGGAGAGGTACAAGCCCAAATCACAAATTGGTCCGAAGGCATGATTTCAGAGCTCCATGACGCCACAGGCGATGAGGGACTTCGAACATTTTCTTTTTCCCAATTCAGTGAAGGTGCAAACTCGAACCTCGGTAAGGAGATTGGAACACTCACCAGCGCCGCTCTGCTGCTTCTGGCTGTGATTCTGTGGTTCAACTTCCGATCTGTCCGGGACACAGCCTTCGTGATCTCCCTGACCGTCACAGCCATCCTTGCTACATACGGTCTGTCGGGTTGGTTGCAATTCCTTGGCGTCAACATGGTGTTCAATGCAGCCATGAACTCAATCCCTGTCCTCCTGTTGGCGATTGGTGTTGATTATGGGTTACACGTCGTTATACGAATCCGTGAAGAATTGAAACTTCTTGATGCGAAGGATTCTATAGAGCGGAAGACATTAAAGGACTTCTCCTATGAGGCCCGTCAAATTGCGGTCCGACGTGGAACGGTTCTGACTTCGATTGCGCTCGTCATAGCCATCTTCACCGACATGGTCGGTTTCCTTTCGTTTAGGTTTTCGTCATTGTCGTTCCTTCAAGTGTTTGGAACGGTGATTGCCATCGGTCTTTTCTTGGTTTATTTACTGAGTATTACGGCACTTCCAGCCTTGATGTTGATGTTCCCGCCAAAGAAACTCAAACTCGAGAAAGCAAGTTCCATTTCCATCGGTCCAATTGCAAACGGTCTTGCAAGGCTCTCCGGTTCACCGATGAAGGTTGGCGTGATCGCCTTGCTTCTTCTTTCACCGATGTACTTCGGTTTCCAGCAACTGGAAGTCGGCTTCGATCAGCGCGACCAATTCGACGAGGATGTCCCAGTGGTTGGAGATTTCTTGTTGCTGTCAGATGAATTTCAAAACAGTCGCTCTCCGCTTTACGTCGTGGTCGATGTCGATGTGTTCACCCCTGAAGGTCGTGAGGCTTGGCTTGCTGCCGAACAGGTGCTGTTGGAAAGCCCTGATGTCAGCGGAGCCCCGAGTGGACTTTGGAACGCTCTTCAGCAGGCACAGGTGCGGGATTCGAGCCTGAACGCCCTTGTGATGGGCCTTGATGATTCGAACCAGACCACTTGGGACGACTTAGGTGAGTACCTCTTGACAACCACCCAAGGGCGCGAACTTAGCGCCTCTTTCTTAGCCGCTAGCGGCCAACAAACCGTGATTTCGTTCCAAGCGGAAACCCTTGATTGGCAAGCAACAATCGATTTGAACAATCGGATGATCACCGCATTGGATGCTGCTGAGGAGGATTTGGAAGGCGACGCTACACTTCGAGTTGGCGGACGAAGTCTGATCCTTGCTCAAACAACCTCTGATGTCGCGGACTCAGCTATTCTTTCGACCGGAATCGTTGCTGGAGTGATTTTATTTATGCTCGTAGGCATCCATTCGGTTCGTCAACGGGATCTCGTACAAGGAGCAGCTCGTGGTTTTGTTTCTTGGGTTCCATTGATGATGGTTGTTGTTTGGGTCTATGGGCTCATGGGCTTCACAGGGTACCAAATTAATTCACAAACCGTCACCATCGGGGCGCTTTCGCTCGGACTCGGTGTCGATTATGCCGTGCACTTTTCCATTCGACTGGAAGAAGAAGTCGAGCATAACCCCACGGCAGAACCTCATTTCTGGGTTGCTAATGCTTCTGCAACCACCGGACGTGCCATGTGGATGGCTGCCCTGACGACGGCTGGTGGCTTTGCGGTCCTCAACCTGTCTTCTTTGCTTCCTCTGCGACTGTTTGGCCAAGCATTTGTGGTCGCAATCGGCATTGCATTGTTGTCGAGTTTGGTCATTTTGCCGGCCTTTTACTCTCAATTCCTCAAGAAGGATGCTGCGAAGTACATCGCAGGTATGGTTGAGGAGGAATGATGATGGATTTTGCAGAAATTATGTTTTGGGTCGCTTCAATCTGGATTCTTCCTTTCTGGTCATTGATGTGGTTGGCGCCAAACCATCAGTTGACTCACCGCTTTGTTGGGGATTTGCGATGGTGTTTCATACCGCTCTTGATTCCATATGTCTTGCTCGCACTACCAGAAGTAAGTACAATCTTGCTCTTGTTTGGAACTCAAATGCCGACGCCTGAAATCGTCATCAATTTGTTCGAAGATCCAAATGCAGTTATGCTCGCATGGCTTCATCTGTTGGCCTTCGACCTCTTTCTTGGACGGTATATTTGGCTTCGAATGCTTGCTGCAGAACGACCGCTCTATGTTTCAACACCGATCCTCATTCTTTGCATTTTGATGGCCCCACTCGGAGTTACATTGGGTCTTGCTGCGACGTGGAACAAGGTTGAATCGCTTGATTCATCGCTTCAACCAACGAAAGGAACATCCGAATGAAATATGGGATGGTTCAAAACCTCGGCTGTGATGGGATTAACATGGTGACAAGGAAAGACAGTCTCCTTGTTGATCATATTCCATTCCCTATGCCAGAAGGCCGTTGGATTCTTCGGCAGAACTGGAAGAAGTTGACCTTCCTCCACTGGGAGGTTGAACCAGATCTTCTGCGCCCCCACCTTCCAGATGGTCTGGACATCGATTTGTTTGACGGAAAAGCCTACGTTGGTTGCATTCCTTTCGTGATGGAAAAAGTCCGTCCAGCAGGCCTTCCTGCGGTTCCGGGCATCTCCACTTTTGGTGAATTTAACATTCGTACTTATGTGATAAAGAACGGCGTACCTGGCGTATTTTTCCTTACCTTAGATGCACAGAGCAGAGTCACATGCTTTTACGCCAATCGGCGATATGGTCTCGCTTACCAGTATGCAAAAGCAAAGGTTACAGGAACATTTGCTTCAGGTTATTCTTGGTCTTCAAAGCGAGCCAAAGGTGGAAGCGCCCTCTCAGGCTCAGCGAAGCCAACCTCAAAAGTTCGTCAAGCAGAACCGGGCACCCTCGAATACTTCCTGTTTGAACGGTACAGCCTCTACACAGCCCACAACAACAGGCTGCGTCACGGCTACACACACCACATCAAGTGGCTCTACACCGATGCGGTGGCTGATGTGAAAACAAACACACTGGTTGAAGGCTACAACCTTGGCATTGCGGACGCCACGGCACCAGATCTGGTCCACATGTCTGAGGGAGTTGATGTTGTAACTTGGCACCTCAACCTTCTGGAGGATGAGAACGATGTCTGAACCCGACGTTCTGTTGATGGACGGCGATTGTGGCTTATGCACCCGTTCTGCAGTGTTTCTTCATCCACGGTTGAACGATCAACAGAGTTTGAAATTTATCGCCATCGAAAGTGAAGAAGGTCAGGCTATCATCGCCACCTTCCCCGAAAAGATGCAACAGGCCGACTCAGTTTTCCTTGTCCGCAATGGTCGTCCCTACATGCGCTCAGCTGCGGCATTGCGATGCCTGCTGTACCTCAAATGGCACTACCGCATGTTGTTCCCATTTGGATGGATCATCCCTCTGCCGCTCCGGAACATCGTCTATCGGCTTCTAGCCAAATACCGTCACAAATTCTTTGCCAAACCTGAAATGTGCATCTTTCCGTCGCTCGCCCCCTAATCATAGGCCCAAGAACCAAGTGAGTGCTTGACTTGGGTTCTTTTTATGAGCCACACATGGGTAATTGACTCCAACTGTTTTATCCATCTTGGTTCGATGGCACCAGATCGTTTTCTGAAAGACTTTACCGCCCTGAAAAACTCTGGGCGTCATGAATTCCTGGTTACGCCGGGTGTCCACAACGAAGTGCGAACGGTTCGATTCCAGCGGTTCAAGAACAAACCTGTTTTGCTCACCTCATTGGAAAAAGTGCTCACAACAGTGAGCGTCGACGAGGCTCAAATCAGAGGTTTGGCAACCCTGATTGGTGAAAAGGCCTCACCCCAAGATGTTGACCTCTCTCTCATGGTCTTGGCCTCGCAACTCACCCGTGAAGGGCGAGAAGTGGTGTTGGTGACAGATGACTTCAAGATGACCACGACCGGGGAAAAAGCAAACCTTGGCTACACCACATGCCCTCCATCGACCTTTATGCAGCGCCTTGCAGAATTGGGACCGTCGAAAACACGCCCAACGTTCAACAGTCTTTCTCGAAGGATCCGTGCAGCAGAAATGCGGTACGCGATCAGTCGCGTCAATGAATATGACATACAAGCGAAGTTGACTTGGATGGTTGATTCGCTTATTTCCGGTCCGAAGGCAAAAACGTCAGCACCACCTAAGGATGCACCTGACGCTCCTGATGACGGAGATGTGGTCCTTTCTTCCGCGCTAAGACGGTGCTTGAATGGTGAACAAATCAAAGCCAAACACAGAAAGCAACTCGGTAATTTGCCAGAGATCTGTGCTCCGATGGTGGCGCTGGATGCCCACTTGCGCAGTCTGTCAACACAATCATACTCCAATGATGTCGAGGGTGCCTATCGGATGACGTTGTTGGCATTGAGTGAAGGTTTGGAAGCCGTCGGACTTGGACTCGCACCGCTTGGTGAGCGTTCTGCAGAATTAGCCAACACGGCTATTGCTGGTTTTATTCAACGAACAGAAACAGCGTTGGGCCTTATGGCAAAAATGAGCGGTCAACGTGAATCAGCCCGACTTCACCTCTCAAGAGCACTGCAAGCCGCCACCCTCATCGATGACAAATTCGCTGAGGTTCATGGTATGCACCAGTTGGGTCTTTTAGCAACGGGTTCTGATGACTGGGAGCGAGCTGCTCGTCTCTTCGAAACCGCCGACAGACAAGCCCAGTCACTCGACAGCAACCGCTTACCCTACCTCGTCCTCTCGGGCATCAATCGCCATCTTAATCACGACTTTGAACTTGCACAGAACCATATTCAAGCAGCTCAATTATTGGTGATGGCCGATAAGGCAGCAGCTTGCGATGCCTTGACTGACATTGGGACATCGCTTCTTTCGATTGACCAACCTGGATTGGCCCTTGAAATCCTTGACGAGGCCATGGAATGTGCGCTGGAAACAGAAAAACTGGAGCAATTGGATGCCCTCGCAGAACGTTTGCTGATGGCAAATGCAGCCATGACTCAGATTGATACCCTCCATCATGATGGTTTACGAGACCTACTCGATGGCTTAAACACGATCGCAGAGGCGTCGCATGATGATTTCCAAGCTCGAATTGAGTCGATTGAACAACGCGCCGACCTCCACATGACTCCACTTGAAGACACCTGGAGTGATTGGCAACCCGCTGAACGTTTGATTCCAGAGGGAGAAGCATTGACCGTTGTCCGTTCAGAAGTTGATGAACATGAGCATACACTGATCGTTGTTCACCATGGGTCCCTCGGAGCGCTTGGCTTGTGGTTGCCCGAAGGTCGGCTTCCAGTGAGTTCAGGTCATATTCTGACACTTGGTTCGAGTCGAGTCAAAGTCGCCAAACCACCAGTGGCACTTCAAGAGCAACATGGGATCCGTGGCATCGTTGCCATCGAAGATCCATCGGCATTGGATTTCATTGTTTCAACAGAAGCCATGACTGGCCAAGATTGAGTTCAGAAACCTGTAAGGTCAATGATGTACCTGACGCCCACGATGACGATGATGGCGAGGAATCCTTTCATGATGGTTGATTCTGATAACTGTTTGATCCCAAAAAGCGCTCCCGTGCGCGATCCGAAAAAGGCCAAAGTAGCCCAACATCCGATGGATTTCCATTCACTGGTCAGTTGTTGAATCGCTTCAGAAGGCAAGACAACAAGGTGAGCAAGGATGGCGACTGGAGTGGCGGCCATCATGAAATGCAAACTGCTTCCAATGGCTCGCCTTGGCCCAAGGTGTGCAAACGTGCGCACAATCGGTACGTAAACGACACCTGCCCCAATGGCCAAGACGCTTGAAAGAACGCCACCAAAGGCAGCGCCAATACGCAAAGGAAGGACCTCGACTGGACAATCAAGCAGTGCTTTGCTTTCTTCTTCGTCCACTTTCATCTTTGAGATGGTTTTGGTGATGGCCCAGAAAATCATAGCCAAACTCAAGGCTTTGAACACGGTGTCCATATACGTGCCAATTAGTGAGACGATTATGACGCCAATGATGGCTCCAGGTATGGCTCCAACCAAGCCTGATTTGACAACTGCATCATCAACAAATCCTTTCCTTCGGTGAGCAAGTCCGCTGCCATAACTGACAACAGCTGTGAGTGTGAGCGATACGGCAATGATTCGCCCATCAATCGCCCATCCGGCTCCATAATGCAAAAGTGGGACGAACAGCATTCCCCCCCCCATCCCCAGTGGGGCAAAAGCAAATGAAATCAGGAACACACCGATGCTGATTATGAGCATGACTTCAATCGACATTTTGGTGCACCTATGCCTGCCATAGCCGCATGCTTGATGAAATTGTCTAGGCGGCGCCCAACCGCAGAATTGATAGGTTGGGGGGCCCTCCTTAGGCCATGGTTGTCCTGTTGTTCGTTGGTTTCTTCGGCCTCCTCGTGGGCACACTGGGAATGCTTTTTCTCTGGAATTCTTGGAACCGTTTGGTCAGTTTGGAATTAAATGTTCTTGATGCATGGGCCGATTATGAAAGTGAGGTCCAAAAAAAGTACGAAATGCTTCCAAGTTTGCATAACATCGTAAAGGGGTATGCTGCTCACGAACTCAAGTTCTTCGAACAACTCTTTGTTGCTCGTCAGGCAGCATCAGGCGCCTTATTGGCTCAAAACATCGGACAATTGAATCAAGCACAAGGGGCGTTGGCTCAGTTGACGCCAAGTTTCAATGCACTCTCTGAAGCCTATCCTGAGGTAAAAGCAGATCGTCTGTTTCTTGACCTAAGTGAAAAATTAATCATTCTTGAGCAAGGATTGGGCGAACGCCGTGAATTTTACAATTCTGTTGCAACTTCATACAACAAGGCTATTCAAATGATTCCAACAAACATTGTGGCTGGAATCAAAGGATGCAAGGCACGATTGCTCGTCGATGTACCTGATGCAATGCATGAGAACTATGTCATCACCTTTTGATTTCATTCCCGAACAACAATTCAATGATCTGGTGGGCCGATGTTTCTGGTTTTTGGTTCAAATCCTCTCGCTGTTCGTCTCAGCCGTTGGTGTGCTCAACGCCAACGCTGTGTTCTCGTCGGCTTGGCTGAGACTCTTCCAGATACCGAACCGATTGAACAATGTGACATCATCGCACTGCCTGAACCGATGATGCTCTCCTCCCTTCCGCTTGATGCACGGAAACCTACTGCCATTTTGTTGATTGATCCAAACGCTCTCTTGGGAGAGGCGCCCATTGAGGCGATACGGAACCATTGGGGTGATGTACCAATCCTAACGACCTTGCCGCTGGAAGGCGACGGTGTTGATTTGATCAGCGTTGACGATGTTTCGTTCACAGCCATGCAAGATCGCATTCGTTCTTGGGAGCGAAAGGATGGAGCCTCGGTGCTCCATCATTACCTTTCCTCAGTTCCTGCCGGTTCAGTTGTTGCAATCTTTTGTCACGACAATCCTGATCCGGATGCCCTTGGTGCTGGTTTGGCCATGTTTGAACTCGTTAAATCGATGGGTCTTGAACCTAAGTTGCTCTATGGAGGGCTTGTTGAACACCAACAAAACCGAGCCATGGTCAGTGTTTTAGAAATTCCAGCACGACGTTTGATCCTCGATTGGGAGGTGAACGATGTGCTCACCGATGCTGCAGTGGTCGTAACGGTTGATTTCCACCGACCTGGTGCAAACAACATCTTGCCGGACGATTGTGTTCCCCACATTGTCATCGATCACCATGCTTCGGAAGGCGTTGCTGCAGATTTAGCGATGGTGCACCCAGAGTTTTCTGCCACATCTTCACTCGTTGCTAGCCTCTTGATGCAACTTGATTTCGAGATGACACCTCGAATCGCAACGGGCTTGGCCTTTGGTATCCGAACCGATACCCTAGGGTTCACTCGACACTTCAATCCCGTTGATATTCGTGCTCTTTCCTGGCTCAACGCGTGGGTCGATTCCGAAATGATGCGTTCTATAGAAGAGCCACCTCGATCTATGGCCACTCTTGATGCCTTTTCTGAAGCCTTGAACGCTCGCCAACAAACAGGAACAACACTGCTTGCACCCTTGTCGACATTGCCGAATCGTGATGCTCTTGCTCAAATTGCAGATTTTCTTTTGCCGACCGAAGGCGTCAATTCCGTCGTCGTGTTTGGGACTCGGCGAGGTAAAGTGATCTTATCAGCGCGCACCACTGATGAACAACTCCACCTCGGGAAGGTGTTTTCAGAACGGTGGGGCAATGGCCAATCGGGTGGTCATAAAGCCCTTGCTGGTGGTCAAATTCTCTTTGAATCGTTGTTAGATTCAGTCCCAGATGATCCCGAACAGGCTTCATCAGAAGCCCTTGCAGCAATGACCCTCGCTCTCAAAGATTTGTTCGCAACGGAGGTGCCCTACAATGAGTGAAGCTCCAATGTTCGACCGCTCAGAGCGCTTACGAGTTCTTGGTACGGCACACGTATCGAGTTCGAGTGTTGCAGCTGTTAAGGCCCAAATCGAGGCTTTCCAACCCGACATCGTTGCTGTTGAGTTGTGTGCTTCGCGCCATGGTGCACTCACCTCCAACCGTCGCCTCGACAAGGAAGGCTTGCTCAAGGTGGTCAAAGAAGGAAAAGCACCGCTTGTGATGTTGCAGTCACTTCTTGCTGCTGAACAGCGGAAAATGGGTTTGGACGAAGGTGAGCAACCTGGTGCAGAACTTTTGGCTGCAGTCCAATTGGCCGAAGAAGCCAATCTCGAGGTTGCTTTGATCGATCGGGACATTCAAACTACTCTGCGAAGGGCTTGGAAACGTATGAAGTTCTTTGAAAAGGGCAAAATAATGTGGTCCCTGCTCGGTGAAGAGGACTCGGAGGACGCACCAAAAGTGTCCCAATTGCTCGAAGATCAGGATTTGCTCTCTTCCTTAATGGAAGAGCTGCGCACATTTTCACCTGGTGCTGGTTCAGTTTTAATCGATGAGCGAGATGCCTATCTTGCTGGCAAAATCGGAGCATTAGAATCCAGCAGTGATAAGCGCATCCTCGCTGTTGTTGGCGCAGGTCACCTTCGAGGCATTGAAGCTCATCTGAATCAATCCACTCAACCCGGTGATGAAGCACTGAAAGAACTCGAGGTTCTTCCGACCAGAGGTCGCCTTTCACGCTCGATTCCTTGGATGATTCCCTTGTTCATGATGGCCCTTGTCGCTTACTTTGTCTCGCAAGGGGATACAGTGGATTTGGTTGAGTTATTCACCGTTTGGACGGCTGCTAACGCCGTTTTCGCCGCTTTAGGTTGCTTGTTGGCACGTGGCCACCCACTTGCTATCCTGACCGCAGCATGTGCCTCTCCAATCACCTCACTCAATCCGACCCTCGCAGCAGGATGGTTTGCAGGCTATGTACAGTTGAAACTTAGAGAACCAACGGCAGAAGATCTACAGAACTTCCTGAAGATGGATAGTTTGGGAATGTTCTGGTCCAACAAAGCGGGTCGTGTCCTGATGGTAACTGCATTGTCCAACCTTGGCAGCATGGCCGGGGCTTGGGTTGCAGCAGCAGGTCTTCTTGGCGGCCTTGGATCTTAAGCAAGGGCATCCATGACTTTGAGCAAGTCAGCATGTTCGTCCACATCATGGACTCGGAGAATGTCAATACCCTCATAATAGGCAACTGCAGCAGCACCCAGTGTCCCTGCTAGGCGCTGGCTTGGCTCACTGCGGTCGGTCAGCAATCCAATCATTGATTTCCGTGAAACACCCCACAGCAGGGCATAGCCCTCAATGCCCCGGAAGAGATGATGATGTTGCAAGAGTTCGATGTTATGTGGTAATGTTTTGCCAAAGCCAATGCCAGGGTCGAGGGCAATCAAGTCCGAAGGGTGTCCTGCCGCAGTGAGTGCACGAGCAGTTTCGAGCAACTGTTCACTGACTTCTTCAGCGCAATGAGTGTATTTTGGTTCGGCTTGCATGGTGCCTGGTGTGCCTTGCATGTGCATGATGCAGACCCCACATTTTGATTCAAGTACCAGTGAAAGCATTGCCGGGTCGCGAAGGCCAGAGACATCATTTATCAAGTCTGCACCAGCCTTGAGCGCTGCTTTTGCCACGCTTGGCCGACGCGTGTCAATGGAAATAAATCCGTCAGGGTTTGCTTTTCGCAACCCTTCGATCACAGGGACGACGCGTTGCTCTTCTTCTATGGCACTAACGTCATCAGCACCAGGTCGGGTTGATTCACCGCCAACATCCAGCCATGTGGCACCAGATCGCCACATCGCAAGACCTGTTTCAATAGCGGTTTCTGGACTTGCAGCACGGCTTGCTTCATGAAACGAGTCTGGCGTTACATTGAGGACGCCCATCAGATGACAACTGGTTCCCTCCTGGCGCTGCAAAGCCAAAGCAATTTGCTTTCGGCGTTGTAAATTAGGTCCGAAGGTCCCCTCCATGGTTGATGCGAGGGTGGCAGAATTGATAAGTTGTGACCGTGAAGCCTTTCTATGTCGCAGGAGCCTATGGTTGAATCCTTGGGTACTCATGGCGAAGCTCGCTCCGCTCTCAGAGGCCCAGAAGATGAACGAAGAGCGGATTTAGCCACTCGTATTACCCACCGTTTTGGAATCAAGAATGGGCAACAGGAAATCTTTGAATTAATCAACAAGAAAGCCTACATCGGAGGCATTCTCATCGCTGGTTTAATCTTATTTTGGTGGGTTTTGATCACAGAAGGGAACGATAATATTGCCCTCGCTCCTTCCTTTTTATTCGGTCTAAATTTTTCCCATGTGGCCATCACAGTCGGCGTTTTTGGCTTGCTTTCTTCTGCCTTCAAATCCTTGAGCCGAGAGAAAGGTCAGTTGTTGCCTTCCCTGATTTCCGGTGCCATGATCATTGTTTGTGTTTTCTTCATCTTCGAGCCCCTCGTCTATGGCCTTTTCACCGATGAACTTTCACAATCAACGGGCCTCTGGAGGACTGGTCGCTTGGTGATTCTCTTTTCGGGAGTGACGCTCTGTTCCACTTACTTGGTGGAAGCCTACCTCTTGTTCTGGCTCAAGACCTTTTGTGAATCAGAAGGCATCAACATCATCGAACATGGTGAGCAAACCAACATCAGTGACAGCCCAGTCCTCGAATAACGACGGGTTGCTTTCTTGAATCATGAGCGGGTGGGTTGAGCATGGCAGGTGAGCGATTGGATGTTCTACGCCTTGGATACCGCCTTGGTCGTGACCCTCGAATCACCACCCATCTCGCGCTTGTGAGTCGAGCACTGGGGGCAAATCGCTTCCTTCTCGCAGGGGATGAAGATACAAAGATGTTTGAGAACCTCGAATCTGTTGCAGATCGATTTGGTACTGGAATGTCCTGTGAGCATATCAAAGGGCCAATGGGTTGGCTTCGTCGTTTCGTCGAGGAAGATGCAGGTGACGGAGAGCCCGGAGTCGCAGTTCACCTCACCATGTACGGGGAGCCGTTCCGCCAAGCTATTCCACGTATCCGGAGGGACCGTCCACTTGTCGTGATCGTTGGTGGGGCGAAGGTTCCAGGTGATGTCTACAAGTACAGTCAATACAACTTGGCGGTCGGCAATCAGCCTCATTCAGAAGTTGCAGCCCTCGCTCTCTTTTTGGATGCCTGGCACGGAGAATCTGGGAGCGAACGCTCCTTCGAAGATGCGAGATTAATCATCCAGCCGACGGCCAACGGCAAGCGAGTTCGTGATTTAGAACGAGAAGAGGAGTAGGCAGTCGCTCACTTGTCTTCAGTGACCCCTTTTCAAGGGGTAGAACCGGCCAAATCTATCCAAGGTTCCCCTTCGGTTTCAAACCCAATCATTATGGGTGTTCGTTTTCGACCAAAACTGATGACGGAATTCAATGTTGGTTCCGGCTCCTTTTCACCGGGGGCAAACCGTCGAGGTGTTGCTCAACCCCCCTCGTTTATTGACGCAGCAGATGGGCTTGTCAATGGCCAAGAATTACCCGATGGAGCGCAAGGTCCAGGTGTGCTTCTCACAGCCGACGGGGGCCGCTACACTGGGACCCTTTTCGGAGCAAAAACCCACGGTGAAGGCGAATTGGTGTTCACCACCGGTATGATGGGGTACCAGGAATCACTTACCGACCCTTCCTTTGCCGGACAAGTCCTCACCTTCACCTATCCTTTGATCGGAAATTACGGAATCCATCAAGGAGCATCTGAATCAAAATCCGTTTGGCCACGCGGCGTGGTTGTACGGCACGCAATGACCCAACCAGATCACCGCTATTCGATTGGAACGGTTGGTGAGTTGCTTCGCTCCCACGGTGTTCCAGGAATTGAGAACATCGACACTCGAGCGATCACCCGGCGCGTCCGAGAGTTAGGAACCGTGCTATGTGTCTTTGGACCACAAGAAGATGAACACCTGCTCAAAACACGCCTGAACACCCTCACATCGCCGGATTTAGAAGACTTAGTCGATGAGGTGTCGATCGACGAACCAGTTCTCTTGAATCCAGGGGCTCTTGACGACCTCGACCGTCCACTCCCCCGCCTAGGGGCATTGGATTGTGGCATCAAGTACAACATTCTAAGAAACCTCTGCCGTCATTTTGAAGTCGTTTGGTGCCCACCAAACACGCCCTTTTCAGTTCTAAGCCAAGACTACGACATCGATGCATTGTTTTGCTCCAACGGGCCTGGTGACCCTGCCCATCCAGGCAAAGCCGCCATCGCTCGTGAAACCCTTGGCGCCGCAGTTCGTGCCAACATGCCCGTCATGGGCATCTGCCTCGGCCATCAATTGATGGGGCTTGCTTCCGGTTTGCAAACCTACAAGATGCGGTATGGGCATCGAGGCGCCAACCAACCGGTTGTTGATCTCGTCACTGGATCAGTTTCCATCACCAGTCAAAACCACGGGTTTGCAGTCGCAGACCCAGATGCCGGTATGCTTGCCGCACATCCAAGTGGCGCGTGCTCCCCTCCCGGCGAAAACATGCATGGATCAGAGGTACGTGTCCGATATGTCAACGCCAATGACAGGACCGTTGAAGGGCTCGACCTTGTTGGTCAACCTTCCTTTACCGTCCAATTCCATCCAGAGGCCTGCCCGGGCCCACATGACGCAGCCCCCCTCTTCGGACGGTTTAGAGACATCGTTGATGCCCATCTGGGAGGTGGTGTGTGATGCCTCGCCGTGACGATCTCAAAACCATCATGGTCTTGGGAAGCGGTCCAATCAAAATTGGACAAGCAGCGGAGTTTGACTTCTCTGGCAGTCAAGCAGTTCGAGCATTGCGAGAAGATGGTTACGAAGTCATTCTGGTAAATTCAAACCCAGCAACAATCCAAAACGATCCGGAAATGGCAGATATAATCTACATCGAACCACTGATTCCAAGCACAATACGGCGCATTCTGGAGATTGAACGTCCATGTGCTCTCTTAGCAGGCATGGGGGGTCAAACAGCCCTCAACATCGCCAGTGAACTTGCCCATGATGGATCGCTTGAGCGCTTGGGTGTCGAACTGATCGGTTCGGACTTGGATGCTATTGACAAAGCAGAGGACAGGGAATTGTTCAACCAGGTGTGTGAATCAATTGGACTTCCAATTTCGGAAGCTATTGCCTGCAACACCATGGAACAAGTTCTTGCTGCAGCCGACGAGATTGGCAGTTGGCCTATTCTGATTCGACCAGCATTCACGTTAGGCGGCCTTGGCGGTGGCACAGCTTGGGACACTGGGCAGTTGGTTGAAATTGCGACGCTTGGTCTTCGTAACTCTCGTATCAGCCAAGTCCTGATTGAAGAATCAATCCTCGGATGGCAGGAATTGGAATACGAAGTGATGCGTGATGGGGCCGACAATGCAACGATTGTTTGCACAATGGAAAACATTGACCCAATGGGTGTTCACACGGGTGAATCAACGGTTGTCGCCCCACTCCAATCATTCTCAGATGCGGACCACCAAGTGTTGAGGGACCAGGCCCTCAAACTCATTCGTGAACTCAACATCAAAGGTGGTTGCAATGTGCAATTTGCATTTAATCAATTCACTGGTGAAACCCGAGTGATTGAAGTCAACCCACGTGTCTCTCGTTCCTCGGCTTTAGCAAGCAAAGCCACAGGCTATCCAATCGCTCGGATGGCCGCTAAAATCGCCGTTGGCTACACATTGGATGAACTTCCGAACCCAATCACGGGTGAGGGGACCACCGCTGCGTTTGAACCGACCCTGGATTACTGTGTCGTGAAGATTCCACGCTGGCCCTTCGATAAGTTCCGAACAGCAGACAGAACGCTTGGTACCTCAATGAAATCAACAGGTGAAGTCATGGCGATTGGTCGGAATTTCGAGGAAGCCTTCCTCAAGGCGTGGGCCTCATTGGAGCAAGGATACGCTCACCCACGACCGCTCACACGTGCTGATGAATCCGAAGGGGACGGCATGGCAGAACGGGCTCTTACTCAACTTCCAGACAGCACCTTGGTCGAATGGTGCAGGGTTGCCACCGATCGACGAATGGGTGCTTTGATTGAGGCCTTCCGCCGAGGATGGTCGGTTGAAAAGGTTCATGAAATCACCCGAATCACTCGCTGGTTCCTCTATAGATTCGAGAACATCGCCCAAACAGAGCGTGCAATCACCGAGACCCATGCGACCCCTGCTGAGTTGACACGTGACCAATTGAAATCCTGGAAGAGCCTTGGTTTCAGTGATGGCCACATCGCTGATGCTCTGGCTGGTTTCCCAGCAACAGGCCCCAAGTTCTTGCAAACTGGTCTTGATGAAGAAGCCGTAATGAGGCGAAGGCATGCCCTTGGTTTGCATCCAAGGTACCGAATGGTTGATTCTTGCGCTGCGGAGTTCGCTGCCAAAACCCCATATTATTATTCCACTTACGAAATCGACGACGAGATCGGAATCGATGAACTGCCAAACATGAGCGAACGCACAAAACAGCGTCTCGTCACTGTTGGAAGTGGCCCTATTCGCATCGGTCAAGGCATCGAATTCGATTATGGCTGTGTTCACGCAGTGAAAGCAATTCGAGCAGCAGGTAAAGATGCAATCTTAATCAACAACAATCCAGAAACCGTGTCGACTGATTTCGATACCTCGGATCGATTGTATTTCGAACCCCTCACCCTCGAGTGTGTTTCCGAAGTGCTGCTGCGGGAACAAGCCCATGGCATTTTGCTCCAATTCGGTGGTCAAACGGCCATCAACTTGGCATTGCCGCTGACTGAACGGTTGCCGGTTCTCGCTTCAAAGGGTCTTGATTTGTCCATCATGGGCACCTCATGCGATGCTGTGGATGAAGCAAGCGACCGTGAACGGTTCGAAGCCTTTGCCAAGAGGATTGGTCTGCTTATGCCCCGCGGTGCTACTGGGACCTCTTCTGACGACGTGCGTGCTGCTGTTAAAAAGATTGGATTCCCAGTTCTGATTCGCCCTTCGTATGTTTTGGGAGGGCGAGGTATGGAAATCCTTGCCAGTGAGGAACAAGTTGATGCTTACTTATCAGAGGCTTACCTTGCTCCCGACAAGCCATTGCTGGTTGATGAATACCTTGGCCACGCCACTGAAATCGATGTCGATGCTGCTTCAGACGGCGAAGAGGTCTTGATTGGTGCAATCATGGAACACTTGGAAGAAGCGGGCATCCACTCAGGTGATTCCACATGTTTCATTCCTTCTCAAAACATTCCCGAATCAATGCTAAAACGCATCGAAGAACAAACCAAAGCCATCGGTATCGGTTTGAAAATCAAGGGCTGCTATAACATTCAATTCGCCATCCAAGGCGACAAACTCTACACCCTCGAAGTGAACCCACGTTCCTCTCGAACCGTTCCTTTCGTGGCCAAGGCCACAGGTCTGCCAATGGCTCGGATTGCGGCGAACATCACAATCGGTATTCCACTTTCACAACAGGAAATACCCCGTCGGACATCGGGCCAGGTCTGCGTGAAGGCACCGGTGTTCCCATTCATCAAACTCAGAGGTCTCGACCCGGCTCCAGGACCTGAAATGAAATCGACTGGTGAAGTCTACGGATCTGATGTTTCGGCCGATGTGGCTTACCTCAAAGCCAGAATCGCTACTGAAGTTCCTGTTGCTAGTGAAGGCGGCGTTTACCTCACCGTTCGAAATGACGACAAGGTTCATCTGGTCCCAATCGCCCAGGAACTTGTGGAACTTGGGTTCAATCTCTATGCCACACCGGGGACTTGTGATGTGCTTCGAGACCACGGCATACCTACATCTGTGGCTTATCGAATTGCCGATAAAAACCATCCTGATGCCTTAGATTTGATGCGTGAAGGAAAGGTTTCGTTCATTGTCAATGTTCCAACCATCTCAGGTGGTGCTGTTCGCGATGGCAACATGATGAGACGATTGGCAGTCGAATTGAACATTCCTTTCGTCACGACGTTGCGAGGGGCTGCAATGGAAGTCGCTGCAATGAAAGCAGCAAAGGCTGGACCTCTAGAACCACGTCGTCTAACCGTTCACTACTGATGCTCAACAGGCATCGTAAGCATCGATGATGTATTTTGTCAGCGGACTGGTCCATGCCAATTCACTGATGCCCGCTTCGCCTTCAAGGTCGTAAATACGAACGACATCGCGAACACGGACATTGCCTTCACTCGATCGGGCAACGATTGTAGCAGCTTTGACAGCCTTCCCGGTGCCATGAGGGTCATAGATTGTATCAAGCGCCTTGCTCAAGAACCAATCAGCCTTTCCACCTGCTTCGCCTTCGTAGGTCTTCTTGACCTTCTTAGATCCAAACATGCCGCCGGATTTCTTCTTGGTTGTGCCCGCAGCAGCCTTTGATGCAGCAGCCTTGGTGGTGTTTGGCTTCCCTTTGGATGCTTCCTTCTTTGGCTTCCCTGCTTTTGGTTTGTCTGCACTAGCCACCGTTCGTCCTTTGAACTCTTCTTCAAGTTCAGACCGGATTTCAGATTCCAATTCCGTTCGAATGCTCTTTTCCAATTGCGCTCGTAGTTTTGACTCGATGACCGTTGGGTCTCCCTTGGCAGCCTTGGCAAGAGCGTCATCTCGCTCGTCCTTCATGGCCTGCATGACATTGAGATAGTGAGCAGCGACTTGAATGAGGGATGTTTCCATGGATGCTTCCAGTTGCATCGAAACGACAGCGCCTGATGAATCGCGCCACTTTCTCCACTGAAGCATGGTGTTTGCATGAATATCAGACCCACACTTTGGGCAGAAACTTCGCTTGGGTGGTTTCAAGACTGGAATTGCACGCATGGCTTCCGGGTCAATCCCTTCGTGCTCACCGCTTGCAACATCGTGAATGTGAGTGGATGCCTCCATTCCATTGTCCATTGCCTCTCGGAACAAGCCTTCACTCAGGTCAAGTTTACCAGATTGAATCAGATCCCAACCGTTGGTGCCACGTACAACTGCTCGAACAGCAGCGTTTGCAGCAGGTGACTTGCCCCATTCGTGATCAGAGATCAAGAGTGTTTGTTCCACCTCAGTACCGAATTCAGCTGCGATGTCCACATCTTCGCCTTCTGCTGGTGCAGCAATGCCAAGAAGAATCGGGTTTGCGCCTTCTTCGACTTTTGCAATCATGTCGAATTTTTCAGCCATCGAAAGGTCATCTCGGTGCCGGATAACTTCCTTGATTTGGTTGAGGTCGTGGCCTGTTGCCGTGATTGGACCTTGTCCTGTGAGGTCGTGGCCGCACGCGAGGCAAAACTTTGCCCCTGCTTCAACACCTGCTTCACAGGTTGGACAGTACACGCCGGCCATACTGCGTTATGGATGCTTACCTCTTTTGAAGGGTGATGGTCAATTGCCCCTAATTTGGTCCGAACATTGACCCCGCTAATTTATCGGAGGCTTCGATGAAAGGGTGCGTTGTTTGGGATTCTATTCCAATGACAGAGCACATTGGTTGAGCAACGAAACAATTTGATTTTGCCTCATTTCTGCCAAGATGGGCGCAAGTCGTGGCCCACGCTCTTTGCCCATCAGCGCAGCATAGGCAGCCCTGTAGCCAGATTTGGGTGTGAGCCCGAGATCTTTTGCTGCTTGAGGAATGGCGCTACCAATGGTCTCTGCATCCCAGTTACAGGCCGCTAAGGATTGTGCTAAAGCAGCAACAACCGGGCGATCGTCCTGGTCGAGTTGTTGGAGTGCTGCATCATTCGGATGACTGAGGATGCTGATTTTCATTTCTTCCGGGAAATGCTTGGAGGCAATCCAAGCCCGCATTCGGTTCAGGCGGTCAACAAGTGATTGGTTTGGTTCGCTGATGGCTCCAGCTTTCTGTAGGCTGGACCATACATCTTGGTCGGTAGATTTTGTTTGTGCGAGCAAAGCCAGGTGGCGGAATGTAACCGCTGTGGCTTCAGCGGTGGTGCCTTCTTCGAGCACAGCCATGCGCATTGCGCCTGCAGCGTCTTCTATTTGCACGCGTTGGCGACGAGTGAGGTCTTCATCAGCCAATTCAGAATTGAAATCACGTGCGGCTAACCGTTCATATTCGTCTGCCAAGGTCACGAGGCTCATCCCAGTGTCAAACTCAATCGCCTTATTGGGCTTTGATTTGGCAACGAGTAAACGTAGGATTTCTGGAGGCACCAATTCGAGGGCCTCGATTGGACCAACCGTATTGCCTGCAGAAGAAGACATTGCACCTTGGCCTTTGAGACTGATCCATTCGTAGGTGAGTGGATGCGGAGCTTCATGGCCAAGAATTTGGACGATTTCCCTACCGGTGGCATAGGACCCTCCAGCAGCGCCATGGTCCTTGCCAAATGGTTCGCAAGTGACGCCAATCCAACCCCATTTAGCGGGCCAATCAATCCGCCACGGTAATTTCCCCTCACCCTTTGATATGTCAGATGAGCCTTCCACACCGTGACTGTCAAGCCAATGAACAAGGGGGTATTCGTAGCCTGTCACCTTGACGCCATCGAGGGATCCCTTTGAGTCCAATGGACTCCAAGGAAACCAATCATCTGCGAGTTCACGGCTGGAGATGCGTTCGATCGCTTCACGTATCTCATCGGCTCGATCGCAGGCTCTTTTGGTGAGTTGATCAAAGCGCCCAGCTTTGTAGGATTCAAGGTTGTCAATGATTCGAGGCCTGACCCCTATTTGTTCAAGCGCTTGTAAAAATGGTTTCAAGAAATGGTCGCCGTAGGTCCACCCCTCCTTCTCAAATCGGACCCAATCGGGGTTGCCATCCTTGTCAGGAGCTGGAATCGAACCTAGTTGATGGCCAATGAACTGTTCAAACTCCGGTCCCAGAAAGTCATACACCTTACGAAGTGGATCAGCAGTATCGACAATGAATACGAATTCTACATCCAATCCTGCTTTCCTTGCTGCTCGAGCAATCATATCGCCAGTGAGGATTTCTCGTAGGTGACCAATGTGGAACTCACCGCTTGGCGTGATGCCAGTTGAGACAATGTGCTTGTCGCCCTTGTGGCTTAACGCCTTGGCTGCGACATCCGCCCAGTGCATGCTTTCACCTCAAACAGGTACGGCTCGAATGATGCCACGCAGTGGGACGCCATCGATTTCATTGCGAGTGGTTTTGTTGACCAAGACCACGGCCAGGCCAACTTCGCCACCAACGGCTTTGATGGCTGCGATTGTTTTGCCCATGGTCACGCCTGATGAGAGGACGTCATCAACGATGACAACCTTCTTTCCAGAGACTTTGCCGTATTTATTGGAGAGGACACCTTGACCCTCTTCACCCTCAACATTTCTGAAGATTGTGAACTCGGCCCCGAGGTTACGTGCGACTTCATGGGCGAAGGTGATGCCGTTGATCGAAATTCCGACCACCGTATCGATGTCTTCCACTCCAAGTTCTTCATCTGCTACATCGGCCATGATGGTCCCAACGGCAGCGATGCGTTCAGGTCGGACGCCAATGGTGCGCCATCCGATTCGTACATCGGATGGATGTTCTTCCGTGGTTCCTTCAGCGAGGAGCCAAGAAATAGTATCTTGAGAAAGGGATAATTCGTCAGCAATTTGCTGTGAATTCAATCCTTCTTTACGCATGCCAAAGGCTTGTGCCCTAAGTTCTTCGATGCTCAAAACCATGGTTCTCATTCAGCGGTAGGGACTCAACCACATCAATCCTTTGCCCGTTCGGTTCCGATGGCTTCAAGAAAGAGCGGCACAGGCCTTGACCCATGAGCGACTTTGATTACGAGTCCTTGCTCGATAGAGCACGAGAGAACATCCCTGAAGAAATCTCTTCGCGTTCACGATGGCGATTACCACCACCACAGATCCTCATCGAAGGTCAAAACACAATTTTCCGAAACTTCAACGAAGTGGTCTCGATGATGGACCGAGACGATAACCACGTCTACCAGTACCTCCTCAACGAACTGGGTACTTCTGGTTCTCGTGATGGGCCGCGGGCTCGTTTTAAGGGACGAATTCCACCCAAGAGGATCAAAAAGACAATCGCCAATTACGTCAATGCCTACATCAAGTGCAGCCAGTGTCAAGCACCGGATACGAACTTCGTGAAACAAGATCGAACCACCTTGCTCAAGTGCCAAGCATGTGGTGCAACCCGGCCTGTTAAGCTCTGAGGGTAACTCTCAGGATTCTGTTTGGCGGGATTTCGCCCACAGCATCGCTTAGCGTACTGGTGCAATGGTTGCAGCAGTTCCAACGCCATCAACGACAACGCAATCACTGACATGTGTTCGTAATGATTTGAGTAAACTCCAACTTTTGGCAATACCACATTGATGTGCGAATTCTTTGGCTGATGCCTCCCTCGAATAGGTGGTCGATACATGGGCACCTAAACGGAGAGCAAAGGTTGCGGGAGACATGGGCTCCTCAATCACAGCAATGCATGCTGTTCGAAAAGATTCGAGATTCATTTCCAACAGAGGTTCTTGGTTTTCCGCCAGAACAATGGGATCTTGAATCACCTTTAACGAAATGGTTTGCCGCGGCGGTTCTCCTTCAATCAGTACTTCATCCGGCATTTTGCTCACGATTGCCTTCTTGAGTCCAGATTTTTTTGAGAATCCATGCATCATGAGGAATGCTTCAGTCCCTGTATCAACCCATTGATTCATCTCTTGGTAATTCTTCAACTCATTTCCTAAAACCGCCAACATCATCGGTTTTTTTCCATCGAGGACATTCCGAATGGTTTGTTCAAATTCCTCTGTGATTGTGAACACATGTTCGATTTGAACTGGAGGTGGAGAAATCTTCTTTTTCGAGATTTTTTTGGGTTTTTTCTTCGGTTCAGCCAGTGTTTTCTGGCCGTTATTTGTTGGAAATGTGCTCTTTTTCTTTTTGCTGAACATCCCTTTGAACCAAGAACTTAGTCTGTGTTTTTTAGACCGGACCAATTGCTCAAGAATCGATTTTTGAGTGTCGCGTATTTCTTGCAATACCTCAAGGAGTTGTTTCATCTCTGTGTTGCCTTCACTTGGTGTGGAATAACCGGTGTGAACAGGATTGTTGTTCTCGGTTTCATTTTGTTCGACCACCGAAGTGTGTTTGTGTTTGGTTTTTGAAAGAAGGGTTGAAAATAGTTCAGAGCATTCAGCATCGATTTTCGTTGAAGGGCTCCGAATTGTTCGAATCGACCACTCGATAAATCGCCCAACCTTGTCTCTTTCAACATCAGTCAATGCACGACCGTGCATTGAGGCATATATCGGAATGAACTTGGTCATTGTAGCGTTCCGGCACATGTTGCATCGATGGCACATTGCGACCAGATTTTCAAGTTTATTGTTTCCACCAAGGGTTCTTGAAACCACATGTTCTACGGTGATGGATGTTCGTTCCGGTGATTCTCCTTTTTTTGGCTGACGCCCTCTTTTGGTGGTGGGTGCCATTTCCATGTTGCATGTTGGGCAACATTCTCCGACTTTGGACTCGATGAGCCTCCGGTTGGCAGAGCTGATCCTCTTGCCAACCTCTCCATTTCCGCCGGCTTCAATGAACGCGATACAGTGCTTGGTCCACGCTTGGATGATTTCTTTCACCTCAGCCTCAGTATCCATTGAAACGGAAAATGGCTCGAGTGTATTTAATCTGTTTTGAAGGCTCAGCAGGTCCACTTTGAAAAAAAACCCCACCATGGTGAAGGAATAAGATAATTGCATACTTCCATGACGCAAGACCATGCGAGTCAAGGCATTGATGCTGTGTTTTTTCGTCACGACCCTTTCATTCTCGGGCTGTTTCGGTGCTGAAGAAGTCGTGGAAATGGAAGAAGAGATGCCAGAAGTGGCTCCTCGTATCTTCGTTACAGATGGCAACGGTGAAGCCGTGAACGTCGCACCGCTGGAGATGGATTTCAAATTCAGCGATGTTGGTGAAACAGGCAAAGAACCGAGCATTGGTATCACTTCAAGCGGCTGTATGTTCTTTACTGCCATGGAAAAGCCAATGCGATCTTGCGATGCTGGTGATTCGTGGATGGACACCAAAGATTTCACTCAAGCACCCTTCACAAGTGACCCGTATGGGTGGGTTGACCCGGTGACAGACCGTGTGTTCAACATTCACATGATGGGTCTTGAATCGACATGGATTGGCTGGTCGGACAACAATGGAGAGTCTTGGATGGGCAATCCGCATGACTCGGGAACAACTCCACTCAACGATCACATCAAATTGGCGACTGGTCCATGGGTTGATGATGGATTTGGCTTGGTTGGCCAATTCAATCCGACCTACGAAACCGCAGTCTATTTTTGCTTTAACAAACTTGTAGGCATCTCGTGCTTCACCAGTTTTGATGGTGGCGCGTCCTTCGAAGTAGGTGGCAACATTGTCGGTCTTGCATCAACCAATGGCGGCCTGCACGGTGCGATCACCACCGCGCCTGACGGCACGGTGTACCTGACGCCTCGTGTGGCTGACCCAACCCTCATTTTCTCGAAGGACAACGGCCTCAACTGGGATGAACGCACCATGGGCGCTGACGCAGGCACACCAAATCCCCGCAAAAACTCCGAAGTAGCAACCGACAGCGAGTCGAACGCCTATCACGTATGGACGGGTGCTGATTTTGGAATCTACATGTCCCGCAGCACTGACTCTGGAAACACCTGGGAACAAACAAGCACCCGCATCAGCCCAGTTGAGGTGATTTCAACTGCTTTCCCTCAGGTTGATGCTGGAGATCCAGGTCGGATTGCATTCACATACCTTGGAAGTGAAAACGCAGAAGTGTTGAACACAACCGATATTGATGGCAACAGTTGGAATGGCAACCCACACTATGCTACCGGTAATGTGAGTTACGACATTTACGTCACTTACAGCCTGAACGCCCTCGAGGAAGAGCCAATTTTCCATACCTATCGCCTCTCCGATGATCCAGTGCAAATCGGCAGCATGTGCTTGAACAGCGGTGACTGCCGAACCGATGACGGTGGTTCTAACCGCAACCTCCTCGACTTCAACGATTTGACCATCGATTTGGAAGGCCGTGTCTACATTGCTTTTGCTGACGGCTGCATTGACGCATGTGCGACTGGAAACAATTCACAGCCAGAGGATTCCAGAGCAGGACGTGGCTCAGTGTACTTCATGGACAAAGGCCCAAGTTTGTACGTCGAGAACGGGGATCTGTCTGAAAAAGCGGGTGGAGCAGAGATGTCACAACAAGGTTCGACCGAATGCCTTGCTGACCCTTGTGCGGCAACAGATCGTCCAAAAGAACATGATGAAGAATGATTCATTCGTGCTCGGTTGCAAATTTCATTTGATGCTTGGCCGAAACAGTTCCGTTCTTCAGATGGCCAATCATGGCAGCAACAGATTCTTCACCTTCAAGCGTGTACCATATGCCTTCAGGGTACACCACTGCAGTGGTGCCAAATTCACAAAAGTCGAGGCACCCAGATTTCTGAACCCTCACATCTTCAAGGCCAGCTTCCTTTGCCGCTCGTTTAATCGCAGCCATCAACGACAGGCTGCCTCGTTTGGAGCATGATGGTCGTGTGGCGCCTTCAGGGCGCTCATGGCCACAGACGAACATGTGGCGCGCATAACCTGGCTTTACGCGCCCCTTTGGATCGATAGCCACGTCATTCCACCTCTGTGAGTTGATTGATTTGAGTTGCGAATTTGAGGTCCTGTTCGGTGATGCTTGAGGTGTCATGCGTGTACAGTTCGACAATCACATAGCCCCAGCCAAAATGCAATTCGGGGTGATGATCGACTTCTTTGGCGTGCAAGGAGATAGCATCAACCAGTTGTTTCGCCTGATCGAAATTAGAGAACTCAAATTCACGCATCAAACGTTCTTCAACGACTGTCCATCCCTCTGGGATGTCCATTCAGTTCAACCCCAAAGATGGGAATCATCGCTGCCCATGCTTTCCTTCTCGACCTTTTCATGGAGGTTCGATCTGCGCTTCATATCGTTGCGCTCAAAGGCAAGAAGGTCCTTGTCATCGATGTAGGCTGGCCGTGTGTGTGCAACCAACACGATGCGTGCAATGATGTCACGGGCCACATAATGGGTGCGGCCATCTTCGCAAAGCAATTCAATGCTTGATTTTCCTGATGAGAGCAGACGTCCTCGAATCCATGGACTCGCATCTCCAGCGAGTGAACGGGCATCCATCAAAATCTCAATGATGTCATCGCGCCGTAGGCCATGCCTTCGCTTGAGTAAATCACCATGGATGATATCAGCGACTTTATCCAACTTTGGGGAGCCCATAGATTTCCAAATCGGTTTCGCCCATTGTGGGAGTTCAATCTTCTTCTCTGACTTCGCCATGCGCAAACGTACATGGCGAGGCTACTTGAACCTCGCTCTTGCTTGAGATTGCTCCAATGTCGTAAAATGCTGGTTTTGGGGGTATGGCTTCTTGAAGGGTGGGCGACCGGCGTGAAGCGGGAGAACATTATGAAAGTCTCATGGCGCACACTTCCGACGGTCCTCCTTGAGGATGAAGTGCTCGACAAAGCCTTCTCTCGGGCTCGCAAAGCCGCCGATAGGGTCGACGATTCTGACCGTGTCTATCGCGTCCGAAAACAGATGAGTCGAATGACTCAAACCGCTGCGGATGTCATTGCGACGACGTTAACCGATACGGTCAACGTGTGGCCCTCCCTCGACCAATCACCTACCTTCGATGTGGCTATGATCGATGCATGTGTTGGTTGCGATGATTATCGCCACCATCTCTCAATGCTGCAATGGGGCTCGAAGCAGGTGCTCAGCATCGGGGGTCAAAACGCCAAGAAAATTATTCGAACGGGTCGAACAGAGTTGATGCATGACGCTCGGAAAGAAGCCTATGGCCGTATTTCTTCGATCATGCGCCGCGTCGGGCCATCGCTTGCATGGCTCAGTCAAGCACGTGAAACCCTCAAACGGTTGCCTACCATTGACCAATTGCTGCCCTGCATCGTCGTTTGTGGTGCACCAAACGTTGGTAAGTCTGCCTTCATCGCAGCGCTGAGTTCTGGAAACATGGAAGTGAACCACTATCCGTTCACGACCAAACAAATTCACGTGGGTCACTTCACCCATCGTCGTTTGCCATACCAGATGGTCGACACCCCGGGTCTCCTTGATCGTCCAATGCTCGCTCGCAATGCGATTGAACTCCAAGCGATTGCCGCATTGGAACATATTGGATCTCTTGTCTTGTTCCTCATGGATGAAAGCGAAGCATGTGGGACTTCTCTAGAAGAACAAACGCATCTTTTGGAAGATGTGACATCCATGCTTCCCGGCACTGATTTGATTGTTGTCACCTCCAAGGCTGACCTGTTGAATCCTCTTCCAGAAATGTGGGATGAAGTCACTGCTGCCGAGGCTGAATGGCGCGAAGACGGTTCAGAAGGTACACCGGACTTGCCCCTGTTGATTGACCCCAAAGGCCGAATCACCATGTCTGCAACTGAATTTATTGGAATGGACGCCATGCGTATGGAAATTGTCCGACGCATTAAGGCCGGTCGAAACGTCGATCCAATGGCTTTGCCAGAAGGTTGGTACAGGCGAGATCAAGAGTGAACTCACATGTGTTCGATGGGCGCAATGCCCAAACCTTCCATGCCCGTTCGCATCATACGACGGGCCACTTCAGAGATTTGTAAGTTGAATGTGTTCACTTCACCCTCGACAACGATCATACAATCGCGGTAGAAGGCATTGAAGCAATTCGCCAAATGCAACAAATGGTTCGCAAAGAGGTGTGGACGTCGATCGTTGACTGCTTTTGCCAACACATCATTGTGAATTGAAAGAGCCCGAAGCAAACCAATCATGCCCTTTGACATCTCTTTTGGAAGGTCGATGCTTGTTTTCTCCAGTTCTGAGGTCACATCAACGCCTTCCTTGTGGCACCGACGAACAATCGAGCAAGCTCGAACATGTGAGTACATGATGAAGGGTGCAGAGCCCCCCTCGAACGCCAATGCCTCTTCCCAGCGGAAGGTAAATCCTTTTTCTGGACTCACTTTGATGATGTTGAATCGAACAGCAGAGGTTCCTGCAGCATCGGCAATCTCCTTGATTTGTTGTTGTTCGTAATCGGGCCGCAATGCGCCAACCACGGCCGCTGCTTGTGCTTGAGCTTCCTCCAACAAATCATCCATGAACACGACGTTGCCCTTTCGGGTCGACATTTTCCCTTCTGGTAATTTGATGAATGAATAAAACAAGACATCGGGGACTTTTTGCCCGAGTTCAGTCAAGGTCATGCCGACTTGCTTGGCCTGCAGTTTGTGGTCCTCGCCAAGGACGTTGATGAGGTCGTCACATTGTTGCCATTTCCACATGTGGTATGCGATGTCACGTGTTGCATACAATGACGAACCATCGCCGCGTCGGAAAAAGAACTCAGTCTTCCCTTTGAGGCCACGTGCTCCAAGGTCGAGGAATTCTGCACCGTTGTCTGCCGTACCGTGTATTTCGAAGGTTTTGAACCGCTTCATCAACCGCCCGACATCGCCATTGGTAACGAATATTGATTCTTTGGTGAAAGTGTCAAAGTTGATGCCGAGACGTGCGAGGGTTGTCAGCATGCCTTCAAGCACGGGCGTGTAAGCGGCTTCAAAGTCATCCAAAACCTGTTGATCACCGTGTTCACTGGCGTGGACCATGCGGCCAATTTCCTTCTCAATGTCGTCTTTGTCTTCACGTTCTTGGCGAACCACTTGAGCGGCTTGGTACCAGCGAACACGTTCGTGGTCGGCTTTTCCTTTCCACTTTGGATTCAAAGGTTCCCTGCCCACTAATGTGGCTTCAACTTCTTCTGAACTGAGGTTTGCAAGGGCCCAAGCGAGGACGCCGACTTGCTTGCCCATGTCATCGACGTAGTATTCCGCCCGGACTTCATTGCCGTAAAGACGGTGCAATCGAACCAGTGAGTCGCCAAGGATGGCGTTTCGTGCTCGTCCGACATGGAACGGTCCGTTTGGATTTGCAGAGGTGTGTTCAATCAATATTTTTCGACCCGTTGGTTGGCATTGGCCAAAGGGATGTCCGTGTGTTTCAGGTGAGGATAAGATCGTCCGAGCCAGCCAAGATGGGTCGGCTTTGATGTTGAGGTAGCCTGCAACGGCGTTGACTTCTCCAATGGCTTCGTGTTCAGGCATTGCTTTAGCAAGCGCTTCTGCGATTGCTGGTGGTGCTTGGCCGAGTTGTTTTGCGAATGGGAAGCATGGGAGCGAGAGGTCACCTTGGTCCAATTCCCTGGAAGGTGCAAGCATGCTTCTCCAGTGATCGTTGACGATGCCTACCTGCAGGAGCGCAGCCTCAATCAAAGGTTCGATCTTTGCTTTGAGCATCTGCATTCTTGTCACCTCACATCATTGGGTATCGGCAAAGGGCAGCAAGGCCACCAAAGCCGTGGAGTAACTGTGAGCCTTCTTCCGTGTCGACCGATATATAGATGATCTCGGTGTTGCTCCTTTCACCCATTTTACAAAGTTCATCGATCAGGGAAATGTTGCTCAATTCTTTGGCGTTATCGCCTGATGCATCGCATGAAGGGCATTCGGGGAGCGGTTCCATTCGACCGACTGTGGCGCTCCACTCATGCTGGCAGGAGCCGCATTGAAGTCCGAGGGTGTTCTTTCGCAAACCCTCTGAAACAAGCAACCGGTCAACAGCACCTCGTTCAAGGGCACTGCGAATCATCTTCTCGCCATAGGTCGCCCTTGGTGCTGGTTTGATCAGCTCTGATAGGAACGCCGTCATGACTTGGCGTTCTGCATCGAGTTCAATTTCCCCCATCAGGGATCCGGCGTTTTCAACCAGTTCCCGGACGCCGCTTTCATTTGAATAACCAACATCGAAATGGGTTTTGGCAATCTTTTTTGTTATTTCGTGATGGAAATACTCATTCTTTACGACGAAATCTTTGGTATGACCAGGGCCACCAATGATGATGGCTTGGATGTTCTCAATGTTGGGCAACCAGTAGGATGATGCGTGTTCTGCAGCACGTTTGAAGAAATTGTGAGCAGCTTCCTCGATGAGTCGTTCGAAACGCTGGGCGGATTGACCTCCTTGTCGGTGCTTGCCCATGATGTTGGAAACCAGGTGTTCTTGGACATGGATGCGCTTTCCTGAAGCGATTCCGTACGCTGCTTCTGAACGGTCGATCACAAACAAGCCGTATGATTTCTTGTCGACCAACATGTCTTCCAATTGCCCAAGTTCGAACACCGAATCACATCGATATCTGAAGGACATAAGGGGTTGAGGTGGTTCTTCAACAACAACGTTTACCATGCGGTTTTTATTGTTACCAATAATGATCGAACCAACAAAAATAGCGAGACCATTTTCGCCAGGTCGCTTGTACCTTGAGAGGGTGGAAAGCGCCGATTCAATGGCGCCTTGGACATTTTTACGGGTTCCTTTGGATTTGATGTTAGCCGCTTGCCCGTGTTCGTTTTGCAACAGGGAACGAGCATCGGAGATGTGCCGGTCGGGTGGGATGATGAGTGTGACCAACTCTGTACCGAACCCTTTCATTTCCCTCAAGTCTTCAAGGGCGAGTTTCAATCGAAGACGGCGCGTGGCGAGAGTTGCATCATCAGACATCGCTTGGCCTCCAGTTCAAGGGCGTAGTTGAGGGGTCTTCAACTCTCGTGTGGTGTCGGTAGGTGACGGGCAAAGGGATGGCTGTTCCAAAGCCTTCTGCGGGGATATGCTCAAAGCATGAGCGCGCAAGGAAGGAGCGATGACCACTCGCCATGTTGTTGCTTTGGGCGGAAGTCTGCTTCGTCCTGAAGAAGCTGAACAACGCATCGAATGGTTCGGACGTTTGCGCCAATTGGCCGTCCACATGGAGGGCAATGGTCGGCACTTAGGACTCGTTGTCGGGGGTGGACTTCCTGCAAGGGAAGGCATTACACTCGCTCAAGCCTTGGTGAGTGAGACCCACCGTCTCGATGAAATTGGCATCGCTGCGACTCGATTGAACGCCACAGTGATTCAACAAATCTTGCTCGACATCGGTTGCGACGTTGCACCGATCATCGCCACAACCACCAGCGAAGCAGCAGCATTGATGGATGTGCACCACATTGTCGTCATGGGAGGCACAACGCCTGGTCACACCACGGATGCAGTGGCCGTTGCCCTCGCCCGCGACACCGGTGCGAGCCATTGCGTCATTGCCACCAACGTCAGCCATGTCTTCGATAAAGACCCTCGACACCACGAAGACGCTGTCTCTTTTACATCGATGACCATCGATGAACTGGCAGAAATAACTGGCATCGATGAGCCACTCGCTCCGGGTGCATCAGCAGTGATTGATCCAGTTGCAGTCGGCTGGGCTAAAGCATGTGATTTACGACTCGCAGTGCTCGATGGTCGAGATCTTAATTTACTCGAAAAGGCCCTCGATGGCCAACCCTTCGATGGAACATTGATTGTACCCTAGGTGATGAACGATGGTAGATACAAAGAAAGTCAAAGAAAACCTTCAACGAATGTCCAGCAGGGTTTCCGCTACTGCTTCTGGAAAAGTCCAACCCCACAAGCATTGCCGGGTTTGCTTTCGTCCGATTAAACTCTCTTCAGAACCACGTGTCTGCACCGATCAAGCCTGCATCGACCGGAACATCAGGGATGAGAAGAATCAGAAGCAAATGCGAATTTGGATGTTCGTCTTCCTGGGTATCTTTGCCTTCAGTTTCATCGGGCCACTTTTGCTCAGGTGAGGTTTTCAAATTCATCCAGCATCGCTTCTGATGCTTGTATTGAAACGGTGTCCGTGATGCCTGCTGCCTTGATTTGATCGCCAAGGGCAAACAATTCTTTGAATGCCTCCTCGATGGATTTTGTCTGTTTCAAGAACCGAAGCGCAGGCCATCCACAATCGATGACACCCGGCTCATGGGTGCTTTCTTCCACCCAAGCAGCGCATGCATCACCGTGGCAGAGCGCGGAAAAGTTCTCCAGGTCGACCCAGAAGGTTTGACGGCTGCATACGGGGCAGTCTTTGCATTCAAGCGAGGCGAGCACCGTCAGTCCATGCGAACCGATGACGTCGATGTCCCAGACCACAACAGAGGCTGAGACCAAGAGCATCTGGTCGCTCTTTTTTAGAAAACTCCGGAGCACATTCCAAGCTGTGGCTTCTGAACTGAAGCATCCCAAGGAGAGCGTATTGCCGCCATCCTCAATTGCAGACGGGACATAGACCCGCTGGATTTGCTCCGCCATAGAATGGCCTTGGTCGGAGGGTGCTTGAAGGCTCGCTCAACGGCGAGTCCATTCGACCTCGATGACAGGGAGGCCACCAGGGTGCGGAAGTGGAGCGTTTGGCTTTTCGATTCGGACATGTATTGTCGCCACCCAATCGTTGGTGCTGATGATGTCGATGACTCGACTTGCCATTTCTTCCATCAGAGCAATTGGCTTTTCACTTTCGAACATGACGTGGTCGATTGCGATCTGTAGGTCGGCATAATTGAGTGTCAATGCGAGGTTATTGTCCACTTTTTCGTGATTCAGTGTTGCCATGACGGTGAACACAAAAGGCTGGTCTTGCTCATGTTCAAACTCGTAATAACCATGCTTGGCCATCACGGTGTAGTTTTCCAATCCAACACGAACGGTCATTGAATCCCTCACGCTTCGTCGCGCTCATGCACCCAAATAAGGTGATAGCCGAATTGAGTTTTCACAGGCTCAGACACGGTTGACAATTCGTTCTTCCAAACAGCTTCTTCGAATGGCGGAACCATCTGACCCTTGCGGAACCATCCTAAATCGCCTCCTTTCTGGCTCGATGGGCACGTGCTCTTTTTCCGAGCCATCTTCTGGAAATCTTTCAATTTGACAATTTTCTCTCGCATTTGCACAGCCTCAGATTTCGAGGGTACAAGAATGTGTGATGCCCAAGCGCTTGGTGCGACCATGGACCAAGGGCTGAACGCCACGCTTTCAAACCGTCGCTTGAGGTTTCACTTAAGCATCGGCGTTGTAAGCCAGCATTCTGACGTAGGTGCCGTAGATAATGACCGAGATCCCAAGGGATTCTGCATTGAATCGGTCCATTGTGTCGAGGTAGGTGTGGTATTCCCAACTTCCGCTTCCATAGCACACCACAGCACGGCCTCGCTTGCCCTCCAAATCGTAAACAAATGGCCCGTGGTCTGAATTATAGGGCATACCATCATCTTCGCCCTGTGCCCCTGTGAGAAGGGACAAGACGATGTCATAGCGCTCATCCATCTCCGGGTTGGCTTTTTGGTACAGCTTGGTGATCCGTTCCATGTGGCCGAAATCATCAGCATTGTTGGTGAACAACGAGACTGAGTTGCCACGGTTAGCATCGGCATCCACGTGGTTCATATCGAGGTTGACATAAAGCCGCAAGTGATCGCGTAAGAACGCTTGATTTGCTGCAACATAGGCACGGCTCCCGTACAAGCCCTCTTCTTCGCCACCCCATGTGCAGAACTGGAGTGTACGTTCTGGGGTTCCACTTTCGTTGGTGATCATGGCAAATTGTCGTGCCATTTCCATGACACTGGAAGTACCCGACGTATCGTCGACTGCTCCTTGGCCGTGGTAGACGGTGTCATGATGGCCACCAACGATCACCACATCAGAAGATTTTCCTGCGATGATTCCACATGGGACATAGATGGTGCGTTCACCGTCATTGGTGACATCAATGTCCATTGCGATTTGGCCTGAGGCATTGATCACAACGGATTCGAGAATTTCACCAGCGTCCTTGGACATGGCAATGAAGGCGATGTCGTTGGGGACACTTCCTCCGTTTGCTTCGGTGATTGAATCAACGCTTGAGCCTTTGAAAATTGGCACGCAGTCATTGCCTTCGATCTTGCCGCAATTGTAGTCTTTATTGACACGAATCAAGGCAGCAAGGTCATTTTCAACCGCTTTGACATACATGGCGGTGTTGCCGATTTTCGAACCACCGCTTCGAACATAACCGATTGTGTTGGCTGCATCTTGCCACAAAGCATCATCGCTGCCGTTTCCAAGGTCTGTAATCGTCACTCCATCACCGAATTGGAACAAACCGGCACCAGAGAATCCCTGAATCACATAGTCGATGCGGTGTTGGAACTCGATGATGTCTGGAAACGCAAAGGGTCCATCACAGGCATTTCTCCAGTCTGGCGTGCATACTTGTAAAGACGGTTCGGCGTTGACATGATGCATCGGTACTTGGTAGGCATTCAATTGAGTCTCCATGCCCATTTCTGCAAATTCAGAAATGATGTATTGGGCAGCGTTTGCTTCTTCATCGGTACCGCTCATTCGACCTTCCCAATCTGGGTGACCAAGGTCAACAAGGTTCTGAGCAAAGGTTTGTGCTTGATTTGGATCGAAATCAATTAATTCATACTCATATTCTGTTTCAAATCCAAGCCACGCAGGTTGGACCACCAAGACAGCAGAGACCATCAATGCAGCAAGGCCAATGGCGATAGCCATTCCCATGTTGATTGGTCCATAGACCGGCTGTTGCATGCGCATCATTAGGGTGGTTGGTTCATCGAAGACCTTGAGATCTTCTTCAAGTTCCATTGTTGTTGGAAGAGGGGTGGTTTGTGGCCAAACGGTTTCTTTTGATGTCGAGGCCAAGCGTTGAATCAACTCAGACTTCTTTCCACTGACTGGAAGGCCTTGCTCAGCGAGCATGACCTTGAGTTCAGCAACGGTATGAGCAGACAAACTGGCATCGTCCATAGGTAAGGGTTAGCGTCGCTCATTGAAGAACTCGGCGGTGGTTGGTTCAGGGTATTTCTTCACCGGTCCAACGGCTTCCAACATCGTGGTCAAGGCCGATGTGATCAAGAATACGTGCCACGACGAAGTCGACCATGTCGTCGATTGATTTTGGATGATTGTAAAATCCGGGCGATGCTGGTATGACCACTGCGCCCCATTGAGAAAGTTTGGTCATGTTTTCGAGGTGAACGGTCGCATAAGGTGCCTCGCGGGGTACAATGATCAGTTTCCTGCGCTCTTTCAAGGCGACAATGGCGGAACGAGTGATGAGGTTGTCACCGATGCCTGCACCGAGTTTACCGAGGGTTGTTCCAGAGCAAGGGCAAAGAACCACTGCATCGATGTTTGCCGAGCCAGAGGCAGATTTCGCACCGATGTTTGCATCGTCTTCAAGCAACGCTCCAGTGGCTTCTGCAATCTCTTCTTTGGTGGTGTTGCATTCGTGCTTGAGGGTGATTTCGCCGGCGTTGGTCACGACGAGGCGGACGGGAATGTCTCTCGAACGGAGGATTTCGACCAATCGCTTTCCATACACGGCGCCTGATGCGCCAGAGATGCCAACAACGATTTCGCCCATGTTTGTTGGTTGAGGTTCTGCCTTTTATGGACTTGTTTACAAATGAAGGAGAGTGTTAACCTTAAATCGGCTATAGAGCGAATTATTGCGGTCTACGATGGACACTTTCTTCCATGGTGTCTTTCAATGCTGAAACAAGGGCTTCAAGTGTGCTGGCATGGCCTAAACGTTGCAAACAGGTGGTGGTCTGTTCCTCTAGGCCACATCCTGCTAATCCCTCAACCCGGCCAACTGGAGTATCGAAGTTGATGGTGAACCCGTGCCTCGACGTCCATCGAAGGAAGGAAAGGCCAATGCTGCTGATCTTTTTTCCATCGACCCAAACCCCTTGCATGCGCTCATCCCTTGCTCCCTCAATTCCACATTGGCCAAGTGCGGCGATGATCCATGATTCAATCATTTCAATGATTGCAGCGACCGATGTTTCACCTGTTTGATCCCACTTGAAGATTGGATAGGCGACGAGTTGACCTGGTCCATGCCATGTGAGCCCCCCTCCTCGGTCGACTGAGTGGGTTGGATAGCCGGGTGGTGGAGCGATGCCATCGTTGCGAGCTCGTGGGCCGACGGTCACCATTTCGGGGTGCTGCAGAATCAGCAATGTGTCGGGGATCTCATCCTCAATCCTTTGCAACTGAAGGGCCTTCATCTGGACAATGGCCGCTTCATAGGGCACAATGCCGAGGCGATGAACCTCGACTCGCCTCGATTCGCCCATGTTTGGGCGTGGGGGACCAACTCAATGAAGTTTTGATGAATCACAAGCGTTCACACTCGGTCGCAGTTATTGAAACATTTTCAGCAGAAATTAATCGGCACGGTATGTCCTTGGTTTCTTTGAAGCCAATTGTCCTTCAGAAGGTCGCATGGTGCCATTCTTTGGTATCGTTAAGGCAGGTATTTCCGCTGGATTGATTCCTTGGGCATGAACGCAACTATATGTGCAAAGGCTCGAATCCAACAGCGTGGATACCTCTACGATGTACGAACGATTACTCGGTGAGAGGGCCGATGATTTTTTGCGACGAGCGAGTTTAAACCTAGCAATCTATGGATTTCTCACCCATCTTTTGCTGTGCATTCTTTATCAATTGAACATTCTTGAGATCGACTCGAACTTAAACTCCTTTTTCGATTCATTCCTTGATTCATTGTACACGCCTTTCTCTGTGATTTTAGCCTATGAGGTCTACGAACTCATACGAGCAATCCCTGATTCATTCTCGAATTCTGTTGGCAAACAATTTGAGGTCGTCTGCCTCCTCATCGTGCGTGATATCTTCAAAGGCTTGTCCGAAATTGAATCGTCAGGTAGTTTATCGGTTGATTCAAGCATCGCCTTCTTGGCAGTTGAATGCCTCGCTTTCTTGGTCTTGTTTTTCACCGCACTCCTGTTCAGGTATTCCGGTTCGAAAACAACCAACAACCAAGACCCGGACCTCAATTTGAAAACATTTGTTCAACAAAAGAAAAACCTCGCAATGGTGTTGTTCGTCGTCTATGTTTGTGTGGCCGCCTATTCGCTAAGTTCGTGGACTTGGGGAGTTGTTGAAGGGGATGGAAGCGTCAGCAGAACCGTGTTCTTCTTGGACTTCTTTACTTCCCTGATTATGGCTGACATCCTTATTTTGCTCGTATCGTATCGTTCCACGACTGATTTTCCCAACCTCGCAAGAAACACAGGATTTATTTTGTCAACGGTCGTCCTACGTGTGGCCATCGGCACCACTGGATTTTCAGGTGCGACGTTGTTCATCCTTGGCGGTGTCCTTGGAATGTCGGTCTTGTTGATCAGTCAGTTCTTCCAATTCGAGACTGAAACCGAAAAAAGCGAGACCATCAGTCAGCAATCTTAGAAGACGAAATCACGCTGTATACGCATTCCATAACCGGGCGTGAGCCCAGTTAGAATTGACCAGTTGAGCCAAACCCACCTTCGCCGCGAGAAGTTGTTCCAAGGTCTTCGACGCTTGTTTCAACCAGGGTGACCTTCGGCACAGGTGCGAACAGCATCTGAGCAACGCGTTCTCCTTTTGCTACGGTGAAGGAATCACCCTCCCCGATCCACGTAGCGAGGACCATCAATTCGCCTCGGTAGTCTGAATCGATGGTGCCAAGGCCGTTTGGCATGATCATGCCTTTCTTCCCCAACGATGAGCGGCAACGGAGTTGGCCCTCCCATCCAGAGGGAATGGCGGTAGCGAGCCCTGTTCTGATGAGTGAACTCTTGTAACGGACAACAATGGTTTCCTCTAAGGCGTAGAGATCCCATCCAGCAGCTTCCGCAGATCCTTGAGTTGGCATTCGAGCCTCAGGATCCAATTTTGCAAATTCCACGGTAAGTTCGACTTGAGCCATAGGAATCGGTCATTCTCCACGGCTCTTGACGGTTGTGCAGGGTGTGTTGCCACCTTTTTTGAGGCACAGAACTTAGAACCCCTCACTCGAGGATGGCCCATGAGCGATTCCGGAGGCAGTGCGGATGGTTTCTACCGACGAATGACCACGAACCCACTGTTCCGTTCTTTCCTACTTTTCTCACTGTTCCGGGCCGTCTACGGCGCTGGTATCCTCGTCGTGACCTGGTTTCTCGCCAGCGAAACAGAAGCTCCCCTTTGGACTTCAATCCTCTTCTTCCTCTGTTCAATGGTCTTTTCAAGGGTGCTGTTTCGTTTCCTCAAAAAGGCTGGAAAAGGCCAAGAGAACGAAGATGTGGATCAGATGCTTGGTTGAATGATCAATCGCTCTATTTCTTTTCGTTCAATGGGAGCAAATTCCCCGGGTTTAAGATCATAAGCATCCAACTGCATTTCTTCAGTTGATGTTCGGTGAAGCTCAGTGACTGGGTTTCCTAAGGCTCCGAACATACGGCGTATTTGTCGCTTCTTTCCTTCACCGATGGTCAACAGAACCACTCGTTGTGCCTCGTGTTCAATCACTGCAGGCTTTGTCCAATACACATCGCTGGCTTCACCGTCTTCGACGACGATGCGCACACCCGTTCGGATGGCGTCCATGTGATCTTCAGAAATCGGTGTTGTTGTGTGAACTCGGTACGTCTTCCGAACCGTGTGGTCTGGTGAGGTGATTCTGTGAACGATTTTACCGTCAGTGGTCACCAAGAGGAACCCAGTGGTGTTTTCATCCAAACGGCCAACGGTGATCAAGCGCTCATAGGTGGTCGGTTCCATATGCTCTCGAAACACCTCATACACTGAGGCTTTACCAAGAGCAGACTCATGCGAATTAAGCCGGGAGCAGATGCAGCTAAGCGGCTTATGGAGAAGGAAGTGGACTTCTTCGTCATGGAGTTCAAGCACCTTGCCTCGGTAGGTGACCTCCTTGGTTTTGACGTTGAATTGGAAGGTCATGTTCTTGACCACCGACCCGTTGACGGTGATCTCACCGTCCCAAATGGCTTGCTTTGCTTCAGCCTTTGAGGAGAAGACGCCCGTCTTCGAAAGGAATTGATGCAGACGTAGTTTCATGACTCCCCTCGTCAAAGGCTGTGGTGGTGCCCTCTTAGCGGTTGCCGAGGTTGAGAGGGATCAATCTGGCTTGTGGGGCTGAAACGCTTCTGCTGGCGGTGGGCCAGCAGGCCGTGCATCTGGTTCGGGCGTATCTTCCGTCATCTGCATCGCAGTCATTGCTTCCAAGTCTTCCCATGTTGCTTCTGCATGGACGCCGGATCTGCTCCGCATGAACGCTGCAGCCCCAACGATCACGCCGATGAAGAGCATCAAGCGGACGAGGATGTCAAACCACGAATCAAGACCAGAGGTGTTGGGAAATGCATCAACAGCATTCGCTGTACCATCGCTGTCGGAATCGTATTTTCCTTTTGAGTCGAAGGGGAACTGGTCAGCATTATCGCCGAGGCCATCTCCATCGCTGTCAAGCCATTCATATGCGCTTTCAGGGAAAGCATCGGCATGGTCGCCTACGCCATCAAAATCCGAGTCATGGCATTCATCGGGATCCTGTGGCCAAACATCAGCGTTGTCACCGCATCCGTCACCGTCCATGTCGCTCCATTCGAGCGGGTCAAGGGGGAAGGCATCGCTGTTGTCGCCGACTGAATCCATGTCTGTGTCGTTCCATTCACTGGTGTCTGACGGGAACACATCGGTGTTGTCACCGTATGTGTCGTTGTCTTTGTCGCTCCAGTCCCTCGCATCGCTCGGAAACAGATCTTCATTGTCGCCGTAACCATCACCATCGCTGTCGTTCCATTCATTGATGTTTTCAGGGAACGCATCGTTGGCATTAGCGTAGCCGTCACCATCGAGGTCAGGGCAACCAAGGGGTATGATTGACGTACCAAATTCGAGGAAGCAAGCATCACTGTTGTCACCAAACCCATCATTGTCTTGATCGGCCCATTCAGATTCATCTGCTGGAAAGGCATCCTGATTGTCACCTACACCATCTTCGTCGGTGTCTGAGCATTCTTCCGGATTGTTTGGGAAAGTGTCTGAATTGTCTCCACATCCATCTCCATCGCTGTCTGACCATTCACTGGCATCGGTTGGAAAAGCATCGTGGCCGTCGATCACTGAGTCACCATCGGAGTCGGGATTTCTCGGGTCAGAGCCCGCATTTTGCTCGTCTTGATTTGAGAAGTCGTCACCGTCGATGTCCTGATCTTCAGCATCACGGCATCCATCTTGGTCCAAATCGAAGTCATGCATTCCAAGAAGGCCTCGGGGGCATTCATCATCAATGTCAGCGTACCCATCGTTGTCATCATCATCATCGACATCATCTGTGCATCCATCTGAATCATGATCGGGTTTTGGCTCGCTGAAGGGGCAAGGGTCCAACGCATCATTGAGGCCATCGGCATCGGTGTCCCTTTGTTCAGCAGAGCACCCCTCTGCGTTGACTTGAGCGCCAATCAGAGTTGATTCACAAGCATCATCACCGTTGGCGACACCATCCTGATCGTCGTCTTGTTGAGCCTCATCACATCCGGTCAAATCTCGAGTGAGGACGTCCTCTGTCCACGGGCAAGCATCGAAGGCATCGAGGATGCCATCGCCGTCCATGTCGCCTTCACCGAGGGCTTCGACTGCGAAACGAGCGATGTACCGGTGCATGACCCGTGTGGGGTGGGCTTTGTCGAAAAAGAGGTATTCATCAACGTTCGATGCGACGGTATCACCGCTGCTGCAAATTGGCAGTGGGAGCAACGTGATGCCTCCGCTGCATGCAGCATCTTGGGTGTTGCTAAGGCCAAGGGCCTCTTTGTTTTGGAGGATTTCATTGAAGATGCTCCACGCATCAATGGTGTGGATGGTGATGCCAAGTTCAGTCGAGAGGTTCATCGTCAGTCCGCTTAGGATCTGATTGTACCGAACCACTTCCGAGCCGATGGCCGATTGCTGACTTTGTGTTCGGCTCAAGATTTCAGGGGTTTTCTCCAATGGTGGCAGGTTTGGGATTATGAATTCCGTAGCTCCGCCGTTGGTCAGCTGGCGGATGTGAGATTCTATATTACCGGCTACTGTGTCGGCATTTGCCGTCCCATAAAGGAAATCATTTCCTCCAGCCCACAATGAAACGATTTCATTGCTTGGAATGCTGGCTTGAACATTGGCGAAGTAATTGGTGATCTGTGTGCCTACGTTCGGCAACAGAAGGTACGAGTATCCCGCACCTGTTTGTGAGCCGCCAAAAGCTCGATTGTCACCAACAGCGGTCCCAGAACCAACTGTGGTCGTTTGGCCATATGCTTCACTCACATATTCGATCCACACTTGGCCGTTGGAGAACCGACCCTGCCAGTAGGGTGGGACATCTGGAACATTGAGAATGGAATTCTTCGCATTTCCCATGTCGCTTAATGAATCCCCAAAGGCCAATATATTGCCAATTTGAGGCATGACGCTGTTGTGAAAGACTGCAAAGGCATGCGTTCCTTGAGTAAGGGTGGAATTGCTCTGGTCGAGCACGGTGAAATAAAATCGATAGAATGTATCGTTGTTGTAAAAGTGCTTCAACTCGATGGTCACATCAGTGATGGTGCCTGTGGCCTGGAACACTTCGTTGCCTTCGAGGATCACTGCGTTGGACTCGTCTTTGAGTTCCCATTCATAGGTAAGGGTGCTTCCAAATGGAGCGTTTGAAACAGCGGCGTTGATTTCAACCGTTTGATTTGACAACCATTCATAGGTTGCCGTTGAGAGATTCACTGATGTCGCTCTTGCGGATGTTGCATGTACGCCCGCAATGCTTTGCAGCAACAACAGGGACAACACCGCTAGAATTTGCACCCGCACGGACAAGGCTAGGCCTCATTGGTTGATATGACTTCGCAGTCTTCTCAACTTCTCTTCCTTAGACCAGATTTAATTTTGGTCCCCATGGAGTTTGGATTATCGGCAAAGTTGGCCATGCCTTTCTGTGAAGTTAGTTTTTCATATACGCCTTGAGTTGGTGCAATCCATACTTCACCTTGGCCTGAGAAGGTCTGCAACAATCCCTCGCCTGAAACAGCAGATCCGATGAGTTTTTTGCTCGAACGTTCGACCTTGAACACGACATCTTCACTTCGCAAGAGTGCGAAATTACCGTCGACAAAGAGTTTCTCTCCATTTAATTCATGCTTCATGATCTCTTCTTTTGGAACAGGGCTGTACAACACGGCCACACCGCTTCCAGTAATGTGAGATTGGAACAATCCTTCACCACCCATCACAGCCGAAGAAAGTGTGCCTTGCATTTTGGCACTGGCTGCTAAATCGCCTGCTCCAGCATAGAACATGCCTTTGTCACAAATGATTCCATTCCCTTGACCTTTGATTGTATGCAATATGAAATGGCCAAATGTGGGTTCAAGATAGATTTCTCCAGTACCATGGATTTCGTTGACAAAGAACGTCTCCCCTGAGAAGAATTTACGCTTTAGTCCCTTGAAAAACCCGCCACCAGTGGACACTTGCATGGCCAGGTTTCCCTTCATAAAGTAGAGGGCCCCAGGTTCAACACGGATTTTTGAATCATTTAATTTGATTCGAACCATCTTCAGTTTGGCCCCGGATTGGTGAGTGTAAAAAAGTGCTTCAGCAGTTCGAACATCGCTGGATCCAAGCAAACTAGGGTATTCCACGACATCGACCTTGGTTCCATCAGCGGTCGTTACTGATTCAATGATGTTGAAGCGGTCTTCAAGTTCAGTGATTTGTGTGACGACGCTCGAGGAGTTTGGTCCTTTTCCACTGGCATCGACCGTCCATTCGTCGGCTCCTAAGTTCCGTGTGTACCACGTTGTTTTGTCATCACTGAGCCACCACTCAATGCCGTTTTCCAAGAGAATTCCATCAGCCATGTGGTATGCTTATCATTTTGAGGTATAATTGCTTCTATTAACGAAATGCCGCGATTTGTTCGTGGTGGAATCTTCATTTTACCCCTTCGTCAGCTCTTTGTATACTGATGAACCGCCGTTGAATTCTTAGGCTTGGTTCTCTGTCGTGGTTTTGTGTCCTGCGATGTCCTTCTGATCCAAACCACATTGCCAGGGGATTGGATGGAACTTCTCGTTGGTGAATTCGAACTTAACCTTCTCGATGCGGGGGCTGCTTGTGTTCAACATCACAAGGTTCAGTCGATGTACCGTTGGGAGGGTGACGTCCATTCAGAATCGGAATGGCGTCTTTTGATCAAATTGAGTGCATCAGCATTTGAGGCCGTCACCACTCGCCTTCGTCATGAGCACCCTTATGATGTGCCTGAAGTACTTTCTTGGAGCGTCAATTCCAATCATGAATATGGTGAATGGGTTTCTGCAGTTTTTCTTGGAGTTGAGAAACATTCCTGAAACATTCTCAGTCATGGAGTGGAAACGAGCCTTGAGGAGGTGTGGAATTTACATTGGAAAACCGGCCTTTATAGTATGTGGCGGAAAACAGGCTTTAATGATGCACTGCGCTACTTATCAGCATGTACGATTGACTCGGGAAAACGACCTCAAGCCACGCTCGACAAGGGGATATATTATACACTCTATCGGAAGGCCAATAAATTCCAGCGCGTGAAAGAAACGAGGGGGATACACAAAATGGTAATCGAACATAGTAATGCAACTACGCCCTCTGAAGGATTTGATGTCGACCTGTCTCAAGAACATCTTGAACCCATGCTCCAAGAGAACCTTGATCGGTTCGTTTTGTTCCCGATTGAGCACTCTGATATCTGGGAAATGTACAAGCAACAAATGGCTTGCTTCTGGACCGCAGAAGAAATCGATTTGGCAGAAGACCTCAAAGACTGGAAAAACCTCAATTCCGATGAGCAGCATTTCCTCAAGCACATTCTCGCCTTCTTTGCCGCAAGCGATGGCATTGTCAACGAAAACCTGGGGATCAACTTCTCGAACGAAGTGTGTTGGGCTGAAGCACGATGCTTCTATGGTTTCCAAATCATGATGGAAAACATTCACGCCGAAACATACTCGCTTCTGATTGATACCTACATCAAGGATGATGCGGAGAAGGACCACTTGTTCAAGGCTCTTGAAACCGTCCCCTCTGTCAAGAGGAAGGGCGAATGGGCCATGCGCTGGTTGTCCCGCAAGCAAGGCTCATTTGCTGAGCGACTTGTTGCTTTCGCAGCGGTTGAAGGCATCTTTTTCTCCGGTTCATTCTGTGCCATCTTCTGGTTGAAGAAGCGTGGCCTTATGCCAGGGCTCACCTTCTCCAACGAATTGATTTCTCGGGATGAAGGACTGCACTGTGACTTCGCTTGCTTGTTGCACAACAAGCTCCTGCGCGGAGCAGGCGCTGCTAAGATCACACGAATCATTGCTGAGGCCGTCGAAATCGAGATTGAATTCGTCACGAACGCCCTCCCTGTGTCCTTGATTGGCATGAATTCAATCTTGATGAAACAATACATTGAATTTGTGGCAGACAGACTCTTGGTCGCCCTTGGAGCAAGCAAGATTTACAACGTCGTCAACCCCTTCCCATGGATGGAAATGATTTCCATGCAAGGCAAGACCAACTTCTTCGAAAAGCGAGTTGCAGAATATCAGAAGGCTGGTGTCATGGACAATTCATCACTCGGAAGCGTCCAACAACGCTTCTCAGTTGACGAAGACTTTTGAGCCCTACGCGATGATATGAAGATACTGCGCAATCACACAATTTAGAAATGGAGGAAAAAATATGACCATGCAAGTAGTAAACAGAAAAGGAGAACGAGAGGATGTGCGTTTCGATGCCATCCACGACAAGCTTCGTACCTTGACCTACGGACTCGATCCAGTTTGGATCGACCCAGGTCACGTGACCAAGCTGACCATCGAAGGCTTGTACGATGGCGTCACCACCCGCGAACTCGACCAACTTGCTGCTGAGACCGCCGCCTCCCTTGCGTCTCAACACCCAGACTACAGTCGACTCGCAGCACGCATCTGTGTTGACGACCTCCACCGTTCAACCAAGGATAAATTCACTGAAGTTATCACCGATTTGAGGGAGTACATCGACCCAGAATCCGGCAAGCACGCGCCCTTGATTTCTGAAGAAGTCTTCAAAATTATCATGGACAACGCCGATGTTCTCGACAATCACATCGACTACACCCGTGACCACAATTACGATTACTTTGGATTCAAGACCCTCGAGCGTTCCTATCTTTTGCGTTTGTATGGCGAGGTTGCAGAACGACCACAGCACATGTTGATGCGTGTTGCAGTTGGTATCCACCACGAAAACATCCCAAAGGCTCTCGAAACTTATGATCTGATGAGTCAAGGCTACTTCACTCACGCCACTCCAACCCTGTTCAATTCTGGTACACCAACGCCACAGATGTCGTCCTGTTTCCTCTTGACAATGCAAGATGATTCCCTCGATGGAATTTATGACACCCTCAAGCAGTGTGCCTTGATTTCCAAGTCTGCAGGTGGAATCGGACTCTCCATCCACCACATTCGCTCAAAGGGCTCCTACATCAAGGGCACCAACGGCCAAAGCAACGGTATCGTGCCTATGCTCCGTGTCTTCAACGACACCGCTCGCTACGTCGACCAAGGTGGCGGCAAGCGAAAGGGTTCGATTGCGATCTACCTCGAACCATGGCACCCGGATATCCTCGCTTTCCTCGATTTGCGAAAGAACCACGGCAAGGAAGAACTCCGTGCTCGTGATTTGTTCTACGCTCTATGGACACCTGATTTGTTCATGGAACGCGTCGAACAAGCTGCCGACTGGTCCTTCTTCTGCCCCAATGAATGCCCTGGTCTTCAGGATGCATATGGTGCAGAATTCAAGGAATTGTACGAATCTTATGAGGCACAAGGCCTCGCACGTGAGACCATCCCAGCACGAACAGTTTGGGACAAAGTTGTCGAATCTCAAATTGAGACTGGAACTCCTTACATGCTCTACAAGGATGCTGCAAATGAGAAATCCAATCAGAAGAACCTCGGAACCATTCGCTCGTCGAACCTGTGCACAGAGATTATGGAATACACTGCAAAGGACGAAGTGGCTGTTTGCAACCTTGCTTCAATCGCTCTCAACAAGTACGTTGATGTCGAAACGAAGACCTTCAATCACCAGTTGTTATATGATGTCACTTACCACGCAACTGGAAATCTCAACCGTGTGATCGATGTCAACTACTACCCGGTCCCAGAAGCACGAAACTCCAACATGCGCCATCGACCAATTGGTCTTGGTGTTCAAGGCCTCGCCGACACTTTTGCTTTGCTGAAGTTGCCGTTTGAGAGCCCGGAAGCTCGACAACTCAACAAGGAGATTTTCGAAACCCTGTACTTCGCAGCGTGCACCGCATCGAAGGACGGAGCGGTTGTAGAGGGCCCTTATTCGACATTCCAAGGCTCACCTGCCAGCCAAGGTCAATTACAATTCGACCTTTGGGGCATGAACGACCACAGTGGCCGTTGGGATTGGACGACACTGAAGAACGAAATCGTGGAACATGGAATGCGCAACTCGCTGCTCTTGGCCCCAATGCCAACTGCATCGACCTCGCAAATCCTTGGAAACAATGAGTGCTTTGAAGCCTTCACTTCCAACCTCTACGTGCGCCGAACCCTCTCTGGCGAATTCATCGTGCTCAACAAGCACTTGGTCCGAGACCTGATTGAATTGGATCTCTGGAGCATTGGAATGAAGGACGAAATCCTTCGCCACAAAGGTTCCATTCAAGCGATTGAAGGCATCCCTGATTCGATCAAGGAACTTTACAAGACCACCTGGGAAATCAAGCAACGTCACGTCTTGGATATGGCTGCTGACCGTGGGGCTTACGTCGACCAAAGTCAATCGATGAACATCCACATGGTGGACGCAAACCCTGCAAAGGTCACTTCAATGCACTTCTACGGATGGAAACAGGGCCTGAAAACCGGCATGTACTATCTGCGAACCAAGGCAGCAGCAGATGCGATTCAGTTTACTGTTGAAGCCAAGAAGACAGAGGATCAAACCGTTGGTGGCTTAGCCGACCGAGCTGAAGAAATATCCAGCCTCGAAGCTATTGCTTGCTCGCTTGACACTCCTGACGACTGCTTGAGTTGCGGCTCGTGAACACAGCCTTCCACCGCTGAAGTTTCTACTGGCTGGAAGCATTTTACTTCCGCCCAAGGACCAAGAAACCCTACATGCAGTGTTTGTCCTGTGAGTGGGAGTTACCAAGGAACATTTCGAGCCAACGCATTGCCACGGCCTAAAAAGCAAAAGAAAACGACGATTGAACTTCAATGCTTTCTCAAAGTTGATTCTCAAAGTTTGCCTGAATTGATACAACGTCCTGATTCAGGATTATTTGCTGGGCTTTGGGGTCCACGTATTGAAGAGGAACTTGATTCTCAAGGACTTGAATATCTTGGTTGTGTCAAGCATATTTTATCACATCGAACGATGAATGTTCATGTCTGAAAGGATGTCTGTGAACAAGGCATTGATCCAAATATCGTTGCTCTCTCAACCCTCGACAGGCGTATCTTGGCCCTTGGTGGTGTGCTCCTTAACGTCCCAACGGAATGATGCTAAACATCCGATAAGTCCGAAGAAAAGTAGGTATTCTGCTGGAGCAGCATAATTGACCCAAGGTTGCAGATATTCTAAGCCGATTTCGGAAGAGTGAACGCCTAATTCCCTTTCTCCAGATTGTATTCCATCTCGAATTGAAACGGTCATAACAACAAGAGATGCAAAGGCAAGCAGCAGCGAGTAGACTCGTACTTCCCTCCCTTTAGATTTTGATTTTGGTAGTGAAAAATGTGTTGCAAAGGCCCACGCAAAGCCTCCGTGAAAGACAACCATTGCAGTGTAAATATGGACCTCAAGGTATTGATCCATAGTTGCAAATGATAATACTGCGAGGTGGGTTGATGTTGCTAGGCCACACAATAAGGCGAGAAGATGTAATTTGGGTGAAGCGATTGGCTTGAACAAAATGTAGAGGCGGAATGAAACAATGGTTTGGATTAATGCAGATAAAAAGAGCCCAATCGAAAAAATGTGATCTTCTAATCCGGGATGATCTGTTTCGGATATGAAGAACGGTATGTCTCGATAATTCCCTGAAAAATAATGTATGAGTGTTGCCAATATAATCGATGCTGTTGGCAATATCCATGAAATTTGAATCAACTGAGTGTCTTTGATTCGTCGATTCAAAAACCCAATACCATCACTGGAGGTCAAATCAAACATGAGTCTCATCCATGCGAAGCACCTGTTGCGTATGAACCTTCAAGTGAGAGGGATTACACTGTTGACCTGTTCACATGCCACTCCGCCTTCACGACACTTGCCGCAGAGAAAAAGTCGATTTTAAGACTCAATCTCTAGGAAAGTAGGGATGTATGTTTGCGGAGTAACGGTTTACGATCTATGTCCTTTGGGTGATGCACGTTGTTACATCGCTTTTGATTTGATACATCGCTGGCGACAAGTGGGCCCTCATTGCCTCAAGCGGTGTGAATGGCGTGTCCCAAGGTTGCCAAGACGCCTTCGTGAGTCATCTCGGTCATGGTTGGGTGGGCGTGGATGGTGCCTGCAATATCTTCGAGTAAAGCACCCATCTCAAGAGCAAGTGTCCATTCGCCAACCAGTTCGCTGATGTGCGTTCCAACACCTTGGATCCCCAAGATTCGGTGATCGTCTTCACGGGCACAGATTCGGATGAACCCAGCAGATTTCTCTGCTTCCTGTGTTAAGGCGCGACCGTTTGCACCAAGTGGGAATTTACCAATGATAACCGGATGTCCGGCGGCTTCAGCTTCTTCGGGAGAAAGACCAACAGAGACGATTTCAGGTTCGGTGAAGACGATGGCTGGAACGGCCACAGGGTCGTAGGCTCGCTTCTTCCCAGCAATAATTTCTGCAACCATTTCCCCCTGGAAGGAGGCGACGTGAGCCAGCATTTCACCAGAGTCACATACGTCACCAATGGCATAGACGCCCTTCATGTTGGTTTCACATCGGTCGTTGACCTTGACAAAGCCTCGTTCATCGAGCGCTACACCGGTCGGGGATAAGGATGCTGAATTTGGTTTTCGACCAACGGTGACAAGCACCTTGTCGACGACCACGTTTTGCATCTTTTTCTCATCCTTCTCGTTCTTATCGATGAAGTTGAGTTGGATTCGTCCATCTTTGGTGGCTTCTGTTCCCTTTGCAAATACGCCGAGATGGGTCGTAATTTTCTGCTTCTTGATGGAGATCTCCAACGGTCGTCGCAGTTCCTTGTCGAAGATTGGCAGCACGCTGTCCATTGCTTCGACGACGGTGACTTCAGAACCAAGCATCCTGAAGGTGATGCCTAATTCCAATCCGATGTATCCTCCACCAACAATAGCGACATGCTTTGGTAGTGTTTCGAGTGAAAGTGCTTCTCTTGAAGAGATGACATGTTCATCATAAGGCATGAACGGAAGTTCAATCGGGACTGAACCATTTGCCAAGATGACATGGTCTGCCTGGACGATGATAGCGTCTTTTCCTTCACCGATTTTAACGGTCTTGGCATCTTGGAATTCGGCCCATCCAATGATGAGTTCTGCGCCGGCGTTCTTGAGCAGGTGCTGGACACCTTTGTTGAGTCGAGTCACAATGTTCTCTTTCCAATTGACGAGGTTCGCCATGTTGAGTTCGGCCGGTCCTGGGATTGAAATCCCCATGTGGCCGTCATTTGAGGCATGCTTGGCCAAACTGTGGAACTTGTGGGCTGCGTGGATCAGTGCTTTCGAGGGGATGCAACCACGGATGAGGCAGGTGCCTCCAACCTTTTCGCCTTCAACAATGATTGTTGAAAGGCCGAGTTGACCGGCACGAATTGCTGCGACGTAACCACCTGGGCCAGCGCCGATGACGAGAACTTTACACTTCTTTGTCTCCATATAAATCAAACCTCACATAAAGATGGTCGCAGGATTCTCGAGGTAGGTCTTCACCAGTTGAACCAAGGTTGCTCCGTCATGTCCATCGACCACTCGGTGGTCCCACGACGACGAGAGGTTCATCATTCGACGAATCACAACAGCACCGTTGCGAACAACGGCACGGTCAGTTGCGTTGTGAACGCCAAGAATACCGACTTCAGGCTTATTGATGATTGGTGTTGCACCGAGGCCACCGAGGCGACCTAGGCTGGTGATGGTGAATGTGGAACCGCTGAGGTCATCCACACCGGCTTTGCCATCGCGGGTTGCGGTGGTGACACGAACCATCTCTGAGGCAGACTGCCAGATGTCCATTGCTTCGACGTGCTTGACCACTGGGACAAACAGTCCTCGATCGGTTTGAGTTGCAATTCCGAGATTGATGGCTTCATGTCGAGTGACGACGTTGGCATCATCATCGTAAAGTGCGTTGCATTCTGGGCTCTTAGCAAGTGCCTTGACGAGCGACTGCATGATGAAGGGCAAGTAGGTGAGTTTTGGAGCGCCCTCAGGTCGAGTTGCGTTGAGGTGCTGACGGAGGTCTTCCAAAGCGGTCACATCAACTTCTTCAAAGTAGGAGAAGTGAGGGATGGTCGAGTACGATGCGATCATTGAATCTGCTATCTTTCGGCGCAGACCAATGACCTTGATGGCCTCTGTTCCGTTGAGTTCAACCCGTGCACGGCCGCCAATTGGTGCGGCTCGGCTGGCGCCGGATGCGCCTCCAGCGATGTGTGCATCCAAATCAGCATGACTGATTCTTCCTGCGGGACCGCTTCCTGCAACATGATCGAGGCTGATGTTTGCCTCACGAGCTCGTTGACGAACAGCGGGGCTTGCAAGAGCTTTGGTGCCTGGGGCACGAGCGACTGCAGCAGCAGGTGCGGGTGCAGCGGCTGGAGTGGGAGCAGGAGCCTTTGCGACTTCTTCCTTGACGGCAGGGGCTTTTTCCTTTGCAGGAGCTTCTTTCTTTGAAGGAAGTTCCTCTGTTGCCGATGTGTTTCCAGCGCCATCAACTTCGAATTCAATGCAAACGACGCCCACGGGGAGAATGTCACCGGCTTCACCAACCACTCTGGTTACTTTTCCATCAACAGGTGAAGGGATTTCGACGGTTGCTTTGTCGGTCATGACTGAGAGAATGGGATCGTCTTCTTTGACGGTGTCACCAACGGCGACCATCCATTCTACAACTTCGCCTTCGACGACGCCCTCTCCAATATCTGGCATTTTAAATGCAAATGTTCCCATTTTTATTCCTCCTGTGTCTTCTTTATTGCTGCGGCAATTCGTTCTGGACTGGGCATGTAGTCCCATTCCGTGGTGTGAGGGAAGGGAGTATCCCAACCGGTCACGCGAGTGATTGGTGCTTCGAGGTGGTAGAAACAGCGTTCTTGAATCGAGGCACTCATCTCAGCACCAAATCCGCTGGTTTTTGGTGCTTCATGAACGATGACACAGCGCCCTGTCTTCTTGATTGAGTTGACCACAGTGTCTCGGTCCCAAGGCACCAGGGTTTGAAGGTCGATCAATTCACAATCGATGCCTGAATCGTTGATGGCTTGTTCACAAACATGAACCATGGTGCCCCATGCAATGACAGTGCATGCTTCACCTTCACGAACGATTCGTGCTTCTTCCATTGGCACGATATAATGGCCTTCTGGTACTTCTGCATCCGGATGGTCGTTCCATGTAGGCACGTTGTGCGGGTCGCCGTAAAACGGACCACGATAGCAACGCTTTGGTTCAAAGAAGATAACGGGATCATTGCATTCGATTGCTGCTGTTAACAAGCCCTTGGCATTGTAAGGTGTTGAACAGTAAACAACCTTCAGCCCGGGGGTGTGAGTGAATTGTGCTTCTGGTGATTGCGAATGGTGGTGGCCTCCCTTGATGCCGCCTCCAGCGGGTGTTCGGAACGTAAGCGGTGCGGTGAACTCTCCACCGGACCGGTGGCGTACCTTTGCGATTTCATTGACGATTTGGTCATAGGCAGGGAAGATGTAGTCTGCGAATTGAATTTCAGCGACCGGTCGAAGACCATTCAGGCCCATGCCCATAGCGATGGCGGCAATGCCACCTTCGGCCAAAGGAGAGTCGAACACTCGGTGTTCTCCAAACTTGGCCTGCAAGCCGTCGGTTACCCGAAATACGCCGCCGAAGAAACCGACGTCTTCACCGAAAATAACGATGTTTGGGTCCTTCTCAAGTTGAACCTCAAGGGCTGAATTAAGTGCTTTGATCATGTTCATTTGTGTCATCATGGTCACCTCACTTGCCGAGTTCCTCGCGTTGCTCCTGGACATGCCAAGGAACAGTTTCGTAAACTTCGGTAAAAATTGTTGATGCTGGTGGGTAAGGGCCGCTTGCAAGATCTCCGAACTCACATGCTGCTTTGTACGAAGTCATCACTTCGTCATCGATCTTCTGGGCAAGCGCTGCGTCGCGCTTTTCATCCCACATGTCGTTCTTGATTAAGTGGTCCTTGAGGCGTTCAATAGGATCGCCACCAGGCCAGCTTTTGTATTCCTCGCTTGGCCGGTAGGCAGAGGGGTCATCAGATGAAGAGTGAGCGCCCGTCCTGTAGGTGTAAACTTCGATGTGTGTGGCTCCTAAGCCAGCAGCACCGCGTTGGCGAGCCCACTTGGTGACGCTGTACAGCGCCAAGAAGTCGTTGCCATCAACACGAATCGATGGGATGTCGTAGGCAAGGCCGCGCTCTGCGAAGGTGCGGCCACCCGTTGCTAGGTTTGCGTGTGTGGAGATAGCCCACTGATTGTTGACCACATTGAGGATCACTGGGGGTTTGAATGTGGATGCGAAGTTGAGAGCATAATGGTAATCGCCTTGAGCAGAGGTACCATCGCCCAACCAGGAAATACAAACCTCATCATCGCCTTTGTAGGCGCTTGCCATTGCTACACCAACCGCTTGAGAGAACTGGGTTCCAACCGGGGATGAAATCGAGATAAAGCGTCCTTCCTTCCATGTGTAATGGACGGGCATTTGACGTCCCTTGACGTTGTCTTCAGTGTTCCCAATGCAGTGGCAGATCATGCTGACCATGTCGCGTCCGCGAACGAATTGAGCGCCTGGTTGGCGGTAGGATGGGAAAATCCAGTCCTGAGTTTCAAGGGCCATTGTCTGGGCGATTGCAATTGCTTCTTCACCCAAAGACCGCATGTAGAATGAGAGTTTTCCAGTGCGTTGCATTTTGATCATTCTGTCGTCAAAAATACGCAGACGCATCATGTATTCGAGGCCCTGAATCAAGGTCTCAGCATCGAGTTTTGGATCCCACTCACCGAGTGCTTCGCCTTCATCGTTGAGAACACGGACCAAACCCACAGCATGGGATACGGTGTCTTGAGCACTGCATGTGAGAGGGTCAGGCCGATTTAAGTCACCGGGCTGTTCCTTGAATTTACCGCCGAAATCAGCCTCTTCACCCGGACGAAACGGAGGTCGCCCGATGGTGTACGGCGCAGTGGTGGCTGTCACTCTCTCGGTCATTGGTTCACCTCATTCCATCCTGCTCTTAAGTGGTGCCGGCGCGTCGTTTCCTTCGTTCGCAACGTAGACATATGCGCCGGGCATGGATTCTGTGTTTGTTGGGTCCAGGGTTTTTCTCAGCAACAGACCTGCTTTGAATGAGGAGCGGACAAGTGGGCCACTTGCAATGCCTGAAAACCCGATTTGAATGGCATGTTGTGCCCATTGATCGTACATGTCAGGTTCCGGGAATCGATCGACGGTCAGATGGCGGGTAGATGGGGCGAGGTACTGCCCGATGGTCACCAAATCAACACCAGCATCCCGCAAGAAGCCAAGCGTCTCAGTGATTTCTTCGTCTGTTTCACCAACACCAACCATCACTGAGGATTTGGTTAAGATGTCTGGACGCAATCGTTTTGCAGCGCGCAGAATCTCAAGCGACTGGGAAAACGAAGCGCGATGATCTCGTACTGTACGGTCCAAGCGTGGAACGCATTCGACGTTGTGGGCGAAGACGGAGAGTGGGCTTCCGTCCAAGAGGTGGGCCAGTGCTTCGTGGTCCCCTGCGAGATCAGAACACAACAATTCGAGGGTGACCTGGGGTTGGCGTTCATGGACGGCTTGGATGCATTGTTTGTAGTGGTCTGCACCGCTGTCTGCTAAATCATCGCGATTGACAACGGTGATGACGGCATGACGCAAATCCATCGATTCGACGGCGTTCGCGAGGTTCTCAGGTTCTTCGACATCGAGAGGCGGGGGGGTTTTGATTGTACCAACGGCACAGAAACGGCACCCTCGGGTGCATTCTTGACCTGCAATCATGAATGTGGCATCGCCGCTTGCCCAACAATCGTGGATGTTTGGGCACCGTGCTTCTTGGCAAACAGTATGGAGAGTGTTGTCTTTCACAGCGGCTTTGGTGCTGTTGAAGATGGCCTGTTGCTTGCCAGATGGGAGAGCCGTTTTGAACCATGGAGGCAAGCGTTCTCGCTTTGGTTTTGGTCGGGACGCAGGTGGTAAGGCCTGGGCCATCGGAAGCGGTTTACCTGACAATGCATCACCCCTCTCGCTCCTTCCTATGGCTTGCCCATCAAAAAGGTGCGCCGTGAGGGGCCTATCGCGAATTCAGCCGCTCTGTCGCATTGCTGTGTGGTGATTGGCCTTTGAACGAGCATTGATGACCAATGAGCACCAGGCCAAACCATGGCGAAAGGTGTGGCTCTGGTGACCGGTGGCGGCCGACGCATTGGTGCTGAGATCACCTCTGAACTCATCGATGATGGATGGTACGTTCTCGTCCATGTCCGACAGTCATACGAGGAAGCCAACAAACTGTTGTCACAAAAGTCCAAACAACACGGTGGAATTGAATGTGGTTCTGTGGTGATTGCAGACCTCTCGACAGATGAAGGATTGGCTTCGCTGATCGAACAAACAAACGCCGCTATATTGACACAAAAGGCAGAGGGTCTCGGTGCCCTCATCCACAATGCTTCAATCTATAAATCAAATGACTACGGGTCAGTAGATCTCGCGGAATTACGGATGAACACCCG